>Ga0222674_1000247_pt1 | contig 24080 bp, 30 predicted proteins | sample AntAcemetagen866_FD_179804 | JGI IMG/M metagenome (GOLD analysis project Ga0222674, IMG submission 179804) | Saline water microbial communities from Ace Lake, Antarctica - #866 | ecosystem: Environmental > Aquatic > Non-marine Saline and Alkaline > Saline | place: Antarctica: Ace Lake...
AGTCATATCTAAATGTCTCGTATCAGTTATGTGGTTTTCAACGATTCTATGCATAACAGATCCACGTTCTGCAGCTTGATCTCTAATATGATCAGCGTTCTCTAAACCAACTCTTTTCTGCCAATTCTCTAAAATTTTTTTCTTCTCCTCAGATTGTGTAGCTTGAAGTATAGTTGTAACACTTGGTAATTTCTCATCATTAATAGAATAGACTCTTACTCCATCAACTGTTGCCCTAGTTGAAGTTGGGTAATCAAATTCTTTAAAGGTCCATTTATTCATTATATTTTATCTCCATATCTTTCTTTAACTATTCTTAAAAAAGCTTTTGCCATTTCAGGTGTTATACTATGTTTAGCATTATTATATGCCCAAGTCGTAAAAATTAAATTTTTAGGTGTATATTTTTTTGTACATATTATTCTATCTGTGGAAATATTGGTCATAATTTTTTTATGTTCTCCAGGTTTATTAATACCTCTTACAGTAGTCATTTTTTCTTTTGTTGCAGGACATTTCATCCCATATTTAACTTTTTGTTTTAACCAGTGATTATAAAATTGATCAAAATTTTTAAACAAATTTAATTTTTTTTTTCTTTTAACTACATGCCATAAATTAACAAAATAACCTCTTTCAGAATTATTATATACAAACACAGATTTTTTTAATTGGAGGGGATTATTTTTCCTGTATTTACTTTGATAATTTCTTTGTCTTTCGAGTATTTGTTTTTTATTTTTTAACTCATATATTTTCTTTTTTCTTATAATTTCTTCTTTATTTTTTAAATAGTATTCTTTTGTATATGCCATTATTTTTTCCCTCGTTTAGTTCTATCACCATAAAGTTTCTGCCATGACCATGAAGTCAAGTAAGTTGAGTAGTGATATATTTTTTTAAATATGTATCTAATCATTAATGTAATGCTTGTTGTATAGTAAAACCCATTTGTAGTTTTACTGTAAGTCTAACTTTATGTTTAAAAGTTTCCAAATCTCTATGCCACATATCTCTATCTACATTGTAAAAATGACGTCTCATATCTTTCCATTCTTTATCACTATAACTATTAAAATGTTCTAAACGTTCATTCATAAGTATCAGTCTGTCTTGATAATCTTCCTCAAAACTATCCATTACTTTATCTTTTCTATTCTTCACCTGTCCTCCTTATATATTCAATTGCTTGTTCAAGATTTTTTATCTTATCTTCAAATCTTCCCATACCCGTATTACAATTATTGCATGTCCAACCTCTAAATTTATGAGTAATATGATCATGATCGCATTGTAAATCTTCAGAATATTTTTTACAGCAATCACAGTAATCACTTTGTCTAGGGTTTTCTTTAATTAATCTATTAATTAAAACTCTTTGTTTATTTTTACAAACCTTACAAGTTCTAAGTAAAACTTTTCTATTAAAGACATCAGATCCACTATTAGGATGAAAATGCATTTGATTTTTTGTAACTTTGCAATCTAGACATTCAATCATGTCATCTGGATTTCCTCTAATCCACCAACCATCTCTCTCATACATATCAACTTGTTTATTTAAGGGAATATCAAAATCAAACCAACTTTCTCTAAATCTTTTTCCAGACATTTTATTTTTTCTCCAAACAGGTTTTATTAGTTCCAACTTCAATTGTTTTAAAACCATATAATTCTAAAACATTAGTAATTAAATCCATACGATAAGATTTAATGTCATCAAAGACAAATCTCGTATGAGGTGCTGCTCTATGTGCAAACCAAATAGCTTCATCTAAAACATTTCTAGTCATATGAGGACCATCAAAATGAACAAAAGAAAATTTAGAATGCTTATGCTTAGATTCATTCATAAATGTAGTATCAGTCATATTTACTAAAGTAAATTTTCCAGTTATAATATAAGGATACAGATCAATTAATAATTGATCTCTCATTGCATCTGTATAATCTGCAGTGTAAGCTTCACCATTATCATAATGCTGATATTTTAAATTTCCATAAGGATCCACTCCAACATGGAGATAAGCATTTTTAACATTGTCCATTATAATTTTAGATCCAAGTCCTTCTCTAACTCCGATCTCACAAGTTTTATAACCTTTGCAATCAAAATCTTTAGACCATTTTTCTAATAGATCGTAATCGGTACTATCTCCTCGAATCATTTTGCTCCTTCTCCTTTTTATTTACACGTTGTATTAAAGCATGTTTGTATACTATTAAATCTTGTATAGATTCATCCTCATCTTTAATCTGATTAGCATAAAAAATAATTGGACAATACTGATCTTCACCATATCCATCAATAGAATCATCTGGTAGTGTACATGTATACCTTTCTTCATCTTCTCCAAATATAATTAATTCAACATTATGATCCATCTTATAATTTAATAATCTATTTATTAGTGTTTTTACTTTCATTTCTTTCTCCTTGTTTTTCTCTTAGTTTAGATTGTAAATATTCTTTCTGTTTGAATAACATATCTACTTCATCATGTAATTTTTTAATAATTCCATTTAGTTCTTTTACTAATTTAGAATCTAAAATTAATCTTTCAGTATTTAAAATTTTACTACTTGTTCTCCGCCTGTTATTTAAGATTGATTCTAATCGTTCTTTATCCATCATAATTTCTCCTTGGTTTTTACAGGTTTCACAATCTGTTATTACCCATTCTCTACCTTCTTCAAATAGATTTTTGATGTAACCGTTCCCCTTGCAATCCTGGCATATAACTTTTTCCATTCATTCCTTCTTTCAATTGTATTTGTTTAACTTTTTTTAAAACATTACGTCTTACTTGCGTATGATTAAGTTCTGCAAATTGACAAACATCATAAAAATCTTGATTGGGTATTGTAAAATATTCTAATGCAGTTTGTTGCTCATGAGAATAATAAACCTTAAACCTCGCTGCAACCGTTGTTTTTTTAATTATATCTTCAATTGCAGTAATTAATACATTACGCCATAAATTACGTATTGGATTAAATTCTTCGTTTTCTTGTAGTGTTCTTAGATTTAAGTTTGCCATTTAATGTTCCTACTTTCTCGTTGATTAGTATATCTAATGTTTTTGCACGTGAGACTTCTACTAACGGTACAATTACTTTTCTTATCTTATCTAGCTTCGCACATGAAACATGTGAGAGGGCAACAGATTTATACTTACTTATGTCAGTCATTTTTTTTCCTTTTCTTTCTTTTTTTTTAATAACATTTATAGGATTATTATATGGTTTACAAAACCAATGTCAACATAATAAATAAAATTATTTTGAACCCTGATGCTGGATGCCTGAACCCTTAGCCTTGGCCTCTATAACGTTTGGTATTTTTTTGACGTTTCTCGTTTTTGTTGAATGTTTTTTTATGTTTACGGGCCCCACGTTTAGGAGGTCTGTCACGAGGTGTAAAATGTGTAAATTTAATTTTAGCCATTTTCCCTATTATCTAATAACCATTGTTTATCATCTTCATCTAATGTTAAATATCTTATTCTACCATTAATATGTTGTTTTACCTCAAAACCACAAGAACAACATTTATAAAATGATGAGACAATAGCAACTAAAATAGTTTCTTCTTGGCATGATTCACAGATACCATTAACGGTATCTATATTTGTAAATAATCTTTTTAATTTTTTATTTGACATATCTATCTGTACTTAAACCCATAATAGGTTTGTATTCAGTCTTACCATTTTTTTTAACAGCCATCAAATATTCTTTTCTATTCAATGATATAGTAGGATTATAAGATACATGAACCCATCCTGAATTAGGCCCATCTGCGGGATCAAAGTATTCTAATATGAGTTGATCAAACATAAGGTTTTCTTTAATCCAGTCACTTAATTCATTATTAGGCACGTCAAATATTTCTATATCGGCCGCCATTCCAAGACAGTGCTGAGAGCTTTTAGATCCCCCTAAAGCGTTATTTAACACTTCATCTCTAAATCCTGAGCTCACTGTTACAACCTTAGCAAAATGCTCTCTAGTGGGCTGTAAGACCCTCTCACATAGTGTTTTTAGGTTCTCTACCTGTTGTTCACTAGGATTATTATTAAGTCCCATACGAACAGCTTGTTGGCTTTTAGTCATCTCTGATAGATGGAAATTTTTGGAAAGTTTCATTTAAATAGTACCTATTTCTTGACATACAAATTTAGTTGCTACTTTATTCTTATTAACAAATTCTTCTTCTTGTAAAAGCATTATTTCTGTAGATATTTCTAATGCTGCAAGTGTGCATTCTTTCCATGAATTATAATGTTGTTTTATCTCTTGTGGGGGTAAACATTGATTATCTATAAAAGAACATAAAAATAGTATTAAAGTAAATTTCATCGTGCTGGACCTCCAAATAAAGCTAATAAACATATAGCTATTATTAATATAGCTGTAAATTTGTAGTTTATTCCTGGTTCCATATAGACACCCTCCATTATTTATTCATCCTTAAATATCCAGTAAGCAGTTCCAATAACTGCTACCAAAAATATAATATATAAAATAAGTATACCATTCATTTTATATTAATTATTTTTTTTAATAGATCGGCTATTGACATGACAAACACTCTTCGTACTTATCCTCCTCAACCTCATGTTCGCATTTTGAACAAGAGCATAATTCCATCAAAGGACTGTAGTGCTCAGTATCTTTTTTATCTTCATTGCAATGACACTGATGTTCACAGTTTTTACACTTGACCATCATGTAATTAAAATATTATTGCACCAAGTATAAAAGATACTCCAGCTATTATAATTTCAGTTCTATTATGTAATTGCCATACCATGAACTTATTTTTGTATTCTTCAAACATTTTATCTCCATTATTTGATCTCTCCCCAGTTAGGTCCAGACTCATAATCAACTTTGTTTGGAACTTTAAGCTCTACAGCTTGTTCCATAATTTGTTTTATTTTATCAGCTTGAGAATTGGATTCAATAGAAAAATCAAGCTCATCATGTATCTGTATATGAGCTAATAAACCTTCTTTATATAGATCTACCATGGCTTTTTTAGTCATATCAGCAGCTGAACCTTGAATTAATTTATTTAATGCTTTGTAAGTAAAAGCTCTTCTTGTTGGATTACCGTGCCAATAGTTTTTTCTCTTATTGCCATCTTCGTCAGTAATAAAATTATCTTCATGATCTTTTAAATAAGGACCCATATCTTTTAATTCTTCCATTCTCTCATGATCTTCCGCAGGTACAAAAGTTCCCCAATCACTTCCTCTAAGAACTGGTTCATATTTAGGAAATCTACAACGTCTACCTAATAAAGTTTTTATTTGACCTTTAGCTTGAGAAGCATTCATTAATTTATTCATTAATTGTTTAACAAATGGAACCATATTATGGTAGTTAGCAAATAATTCATCAGCTTTTTCTTTAGTAACTCCTAACTCATTCATTAATTTTGCTTTTCCCATTCCATAAAACAAACCTAAATTAATTGTCTTAGCTTCCTTACGATCTATATTAGCTAAATCTGCAACGGTTTTGTGGAAATCAGTAGTTGGATCTTGTTCATAAGCATTAGCAACAGGTTCTACAGAAGATAAATTAAATCTTTTTGCATAGTGTGTAACTAACCTTGGCTCCTGTTGTGAGTAATCAAATGTCCCCCATTTGCAACCTTCATCTGGAAGAAATAAAGATCTAATTAATGGACCTGTTTCAGGATCTCTGGCTGGAATTTGTTGTAAGTTTGGATTGGAATAACTAAATCTTCCAGTTACTGTCCCTCCATCATCAGATCTAATTTGATTTATATCTGCATGAATTCTACCTTTATGTTCATGTTTAATAATTGAATCTATAAATGTAGTTCTAACCTTGTTTATTTTTCTAGCTTCTGCTATCATATTAACTACTGGATGTTTATGATTCACAAGAAAGTTTTTAGTAAATGATGGCTCACCTGTTTTCTCAGTTCGCTCATAAGGTAAATTTAATTTATCAAACAGTGGTGCAATACTTCTTGCGGCCATTAGCTGAACTTCTATTCCTGTTTCTATTTTTATTTGGTGGATTAAGTTTTCTTCTTTTAATGCTAATACTGTTTTCAATTGTTGAGCTCTTTGAACGTCCACTCTTACTCCTAAAAAACGCATGTCAACTAAGCAGGGAAAAAGATCAGTTTCTAGATTAAATATATTTTGAAGATCATCTTCAATAATTACTTTTTTAAATTTTTGCCACAATAATAAAGTTAATTCAGCATCCTTTTCTGCATAACTACCAACCTCAGTTGAAGGTAATCTCCACATATCTGCTTTAGGATCTAATCCTCTTTCCTTAGCGGCTTTAGTTAAAAGAGCTTCATTTTTACCTTGATTTAAATAAACCCAAGATAGAGAATTCAATGAATATTGAAATCTATTTTCATTAATAATAGATGCTGCAATCATTGTATCTATTATTAAACCATTAATTTGTATACCTAAATTACGAATCCAGGATACGTCATACATTGCATTATGAAATATTTTTGTAGCAGGACATGCACAAATATCTTTAAACCATTCTAATACTTTTCTACGATCCATGTTTGGACCTGATTCATGAGCGATTGGATAATAACCTTTCCAACCTTCTACAGCTACAGCTATACCTACAACTTCACCATTACCAATGATGGCCCCTGAACCCTTACTCTTTAAATCTGGATCTCTTGTTTCTAAGTCAATCGCAATCTCATCGTATTTTCTTAGATCAGGATATTCTGTAGGTGTTAACCATTCTGTAGTTGGTATAATCATTATATTAATCCAAACATAAATATTGTTATAATTAACAAACCAAAAATATCAGTATATGTATTCATTATTTTTTATCCGTGTCTTTCATCTTTTTAATTTCTAATTCACAATAATGAATTATTTTTTCAAGATCTTGTATTCCCGCTTTGTTTAAATAGCGACAAACATATTTAATAACACAGCCTTGAAAGAAACTCAAGTCGTTGTAGGATATGAATTCATAAGGTTGAATTTTAAATTTTTTATAATGTGATCCACCAATTTGTTTATCTTGTGGAAATGTGTCCTTGAAAATGTCTTTATGTGTCATAGTTTGTACTCATTTATTTTTAGGTTAGCTTTTAGTTTATATAGATTATTTCTAGCACGTGTTATTCCCACATACCAAACACGATGCTCTTCATCATGTTTTTCTGTGCTTTTCAACATAGCTTTTTTTATTTTATCTCCAATATCAAGACATAAAATTACGTTATCTTCCTCACCACCTTTACTAGCATGAATAGTAGATATCCATATTCTGGCAGGTTCATTTAAATTTTCTCCATTATCAATCATGTTTTTTACATAAAGTCTTTCAATCTCATTAGCTTCCTCAAATGCATTAAACCAATCAATTTCCTTATTCCATTTTTCACTACCTATAAATTCATTAATATCTTTGATGTTTTTTTCATCTAATATTTTACCCTGACACCAATAAGTATAATTCATTGCAGCTTTGTACATTCGAACTTTAAAACTTTTACCCTTTTTACTTTCAAAGTATAAATTTCTTTTTATTAATTCATCTTTAATTTTCATCAATCTAGATATGGTTCTAGTTAGAATTAACCATTTACCTGTTGTTAAATCTATTTGATCTAAATTATTTATATTCTCCGAATGACCTTGAAAATCTCTTGGATAATATTTCTTTTCTTTTCTATAACCGATGATTTTTTCAATAGGTAATTCCGATTGTTCCTGCACTGCCTTTGATATTCTTTTTGAATATTTTAATACCATTTCTTTTGCAGGTTCTTCTATAAATCTTTCCACATCTGCTCCAGCCCAGGCATAGATTGCTTGGTCATCATCACCCGCTAAATAAATATCATCTGCACATTCTTTTAACTTATCATATAATTGCCATTGCAAAGGAGATAGATCTTGAGCTTCATCTATAAATATAACTTTAAATTTTGGTAGTTCTTGTTTATTAATTAGATTCTTAATCATATCATTAAAATCTAATAACTTTCTTTTCTCTTTATAAACTTTTAAATTATCATCTATATGTTTTAATAGATGCCATTTAATTTCTTTACTGTTGTGTTCATTTCTATCAAACTCTTCTCTAATGCTTACGTCTCTATTCATAGCTTTACCAATCATTTGAAAATACGGACTATCACAATTTAAATAGCTAACTTCATCTTTATTATATTTATCGTAATATTTTACTTTAACATTTAATAGTTTTCCTAGTTCCTCATAATGAAAAGGTTGCATAATATCTTCTTCATTTAATGTTAGTTGGTGATAAGCAAATGAATGAAGTGTTTGAAAGTATGGAAGTTTCTTATCTTCTGCAGGCATTCTCTTTTTAGCTTCTCCTGCAGCTTTTTTAGTAAATGCAAAGTAACCAATTTTATGTAAAGGTGTACCAATTCTAACATAAGCTTTAGCTCTAGATATTAACTTATGGGTTTTACCTGTTCCCGGTGGTCCAAAAAATTTATATATCATTAAACAATATCCTCTTGATCTTCAATGGGTAAAATATCCTCTACGTCTTCATCTTCTTTTTCAAGAATATATAAAGGTATCATTGCACATCCACCCACTCCTGGAAAAGGTTTACTTGTTTTTTTATCCTTACCTGGAAATCTTTTCTTTTTATTAAACTCTGGTTTAGGTTGATCTTTAAATTCTTCTTTATCAAATAACTTTTCAATCATATGAGAAGTTCTAGAGGAATCTTTTCTCCATTCCCTTTCTTTTAAATAATTATAAAACTCATCGTAAACAAAATGTGCATACACCTCATCTTTAAAAACGTTTCCACTTTTAAATGAATGATAATTAGTTGCTTTTGAACCATTAATATAATTATTTAAATGTTTGTGTAAAATTTCATAAGGTCTGGTCCCTGGAGCCGGCTGCACTGTATCAATGTTAGCAAACAATGCTTTTATTATTTCAAAGAATTCCATTCCTTTAATGGGTGGAGGTGGAATATCCGCTTGTGCCATAATTAAACCACGCATTTCTTTTTGATCTTTTATTCTGTTTACATCTTTTGCATGGATTGGAATAGTTTCACCGTCATCTCTCTCAACTGTAAAATAGTATTCAGGATCCGGTTTAAAGTCTATCTTCTGTAAGTTACCTAATACAGGCCAACTTGCTTTAGATTCGCTAGCTATACCAAATTTTCTTTTTATACATTCCGATTTAACACAAACTATATTAATAGGATCTTGATGACAGGTATGTCCTGCGGTTGGTTTATCCCAACTCTTTATTTTTTGTTTAACATGATCATCAGTCCAGTTTTGATCAAATTTAAAATAGTTTCTAGCAGCTTCTAATACTTTAGTTTTCCAGTTGTCCGCATATTTTTTCTTAGCAAATACCATGTAGTTAAAAAGAAATCGGTCTCTATTGTCTGTCATAATTTCTTTTGTTAATATTCCTAAACAAGGAGGACCATCTTTAAATTCATCAGCTCCACCTTTTAATTCAACTTCAATAATTTTTTCTTTTATATTTCTTAACTGCTCTACTTTAACTTTATTTAATTCAACACATTTTAAAAATGTATCTAAATCCATTTCACTACCATCTGGATTTAATGCAACTCTTTCTACCTTATTAAAATATGGAAGATTTATGAAATTTCCATTCATCTGTTGTCCTTCAGTATTAGAACCTAGTTTAGTTTGCTTAGGAAATATTTCTGTTTTAATAGTTAGATTAAATAAAAATAATACCTGTTCTAAAAATTCTTTTATCTCTAAAGCTTTAACAGGCTTTTCTGTAAATACATATAAATGTAGTCCATTACTTTTTGATTTAATTGGTATTAAGGGTAATTCTTTTTGTTGTATAATATCTAAGTAAAATTTTATATCAAAGTTCTTATATATTTTAGGATCAATATCTACTGCACCAAAACTTGCATAACCATTGTCATCGCAGGGTTGAATTCCTATAGATTTTTTACCTTCTAAATGTTCTGAATAATCTTTATCAGTAATTGATTTACCTGCCCAACCATAATCACCTGGATTAAATTTTATTTTTCCCGTCTCTGGATCCTTGTAACCTTTTGAAATGTTACAAAAACCAAAGTCTCTTTGTAAACCCGTAAAATACTTTATAAATTCTTTCATTTCTATTCCTTATTTTTTTATTATATGGGCGTCCACAGTCTCCCGTTTCCGCCCATTCTTCGAAGTTATCCACTTAGTGAATTATACAATTTCCTCAGTTTGAGGTTGTGCTTTCTTCTCATACTCAGGTTTAACAGCACCCTTAGACACAGTTTTTTGTAGTTCCTGTGCCATTACGTATAAGTCAGCGTCCTCTTTCTTAGAAACATCTAATGCTCTGTTCATAGATGGTTTATAGACATGCCAGCTTTTACTTCCTGCAACTTTACCAAAAGTTTTTAAATTATAAACTGCGGCATATGCTGCGGGATTGTAAACACCTTTGTCATCTTTAAATCTAAGATTTTTAATCAACTGATTTAATTCTCTCGCTGGTGTTAAGTTAGAAGATCTCATAGTAATAACTGCTGGTCTAGGTTCATCCCCTAAAACAATTACATAAAAGTATGCAGTCTTTTCTATATAATTACCATTTGATAATCTATACTTACCATTTCTTTCTTCCTGTGCATCATCTGGAATAGATAGATGAGTTGTAACAGGCGGAGCTGCGGTATCTCCCATTTCTCCCCACTCAGGGTATCTAGTTTGTACGTGCGTAACTATAACATCCACACCTTTTTCACCATCAATCAATGAGTTTAAACCTTTAACATAAATCATACCTGGCTTTGAACCCTGTATAAATTTAGCATTAGTTGAGTTACACTCAGGTGATAGTTGATGTAAGATTTTTAAAATCGGTGTTGACATATCGTCCGATTTTATTTCTTCAGAACCTCTCCCAGAATCGCTTCTAAGATTGATTGTCGATAATGCACCTGCATTATCTTTTTTCGTCATAGCATTTGTATTTACCATCTTATATCTCCTTATTATTTATTATTTATTATTTATTTTTTATTTTTTATTTTTTATTTTTTAAATACGTCTGATTTCCATCAAACGTATTGAATAGTTCTTCAGGAACTTCTCTACCTTTTTCATTCCATTCCTTCATAACTACTTTGAGTGTCGATGGGTGAACTTTCTCCTCTTGGATAGGTTCATACCCATTCGACCTCGCAAGGCCAGCGTAATCGACAGCCTTGTTATCTTCGCCTTGACCAAAGGATACAGTAATATTATTTTTTACTATATCCCCCAAGCCATTGTCTCGAAGCCAGTGTATTGCCTCCGCTTTTTTATCAGCTTTCATTGAGGTAGCATAAATTTTTTTGACAGTTAACTCTGAACCATCTTTTAATTTTAAACTTTCTAAATTCATGTCATCCATTAATTTTGGAATTATAACACAACTAAAATGTTTTTCATCTTCCTTTAATTCTTTTATTTTATCTTCATAAGATAAAATTTCATTTTGAATGGATCTTAACTTTTCAACTTCTGTTGAAAGTTTATCGGGATCAACAGTGTTCGTTTGATCCGGTGCATCTTTACGCATATCTATTAACATACATTATTCCTATTGGTTATCTGTTTAACTTTCATAAATAGGATAATAATAACTTTTGACTAAATGTCAAGTCTAATTTTGAAAAATATTTATTTCTATAGGGTAATAAATTTTTTCTTGACGGTCCCATTTAAGTAATTTGTATTTGCCATTTGTCATATCTGAACAAACTGAACAAACAACTCCAATAATTGCTGGATCGCCTGAGAGTAGTAAATAATCATCAGTATTAAAATCTTTTAGAAGATTTCTAAGTTTTATAATTAAGGGACCTGGAGATAAAATAATTTGTGAATACATAGGAAGCAGTGACACTATGTCGCCATACTTTTGTGCACCCAATACATTGTATTTTGGCTGTCCTGTTTCTTTATCGACAGGTATCTCTTGTGTTAAATAAACTTTGCTCATTGACTTTTTATTTTAAATGATTATTATAGTTATTAGAAAGAAAAGTAAAGTATATATTATGGATATTAAAAACTATAGGTTTAAGACTAAACCATTTGATCATCAAATGGATGCATTAGAAGATTCTTGGGATAAAGAAAATTTTGCCTATTTCATGGAAATGGGAACTGGCAAATCTAAAGTATTATTGGATAATGCTGCTATTTTATATGATAAAGGCTTAATAAATGGACTATTAATAATAGCACCTAAAGGTGTTTATAAAAACTGGTATGATAATGAAATACCAACTCATTTACCTGATCATATAGAAAAGAAAGTTGTTCTTTGGAAAACATCAGATAAATCAAAAAAACAAAAAGAAATTTTAAATACAGTATTCCAAACAGGAACTGATTTTCATATTCTACTTATGAATGTAGAAACTTTTTCTACAGGTGATGGAACTGAGTTTGCTCAAAAATTTCTATCATGTCATAAATCAATGATTGCCATCGATGAGTCTACTACTATTAAAACTCCAACATCTAATAGAACTAAAAACATTTTAACATTAAGAGATAAAGCTAAATATAGAAGAATTTTAACCGGTTCTCCCGTTACTAAATCTCCATTAGATTTATTTTCTCAATGCTTATTCCTTGATCCTTGGCTCCTAGGTCATGATTCTTATTGGACGTTTAGATCAAGATATGCACAAATGAGAAAAATAGAAGTTAATGGTAGACGTGTAGAAATAGTTGTAGGATATATGAATCTTGGTGAACTATCGGATAATATAAAACCTTTTTCAAAAAGAATATTAAAAGAAGACTGTTTAGATTTACCTGAAAAAACTTTTGTAAAACATTATGTTGAACTTTCTGATGAGCAAAAGAAAGTTTATAAACAAATGAAACAAGAAGCTATAGCTTTTTTAGAGGGTAAAATGCAATCTACTGCAACGGTTATGACTCAATTAATGAGACTTCATCAAATTACCTGTGGACATTTTACTGCTGATGATGGCACTATAAAAGATTTACCTAGTAGTAGACTAACTGAACTAATGAGTATATTAGAAAATATTGAAGGTAAGACCATTATATGGTCTCACTATACTCATGATGTTAGAAGAATAATTGAAGCTATTAAAAAAGTATATGGAGAAGAATCTGTTGTTGATTATTACGGTGCAACAGACACTGATGCAAGATCTGCTAATATTAAAAAATTTCAAACAGATGATAAGTGTAGATTTTTTGTAGGTACTACTCATACAGGTGGTTATGGTATTACTTTAACTGCTGGAAGTAATATGGTTTATTTCTCTAACGGTTATGATCTTGAGAAACGTCAACAGTCTGAAGCTAGAATAGATCGTATTGGTCAAACTAAAAAAATGACTTACATTGATATTATGGCTCAAGATACAATTGATGAAAGAATTGTTAAAGCTCTACGTCAAAAAGTTAATATTGCAAATACAATTATGGACGAAGACTTTAGAGAATGGATTTAAAGAATTACAGAATAGGACAGAGAAATATTCCAAGGGACGGTGGTAGGTTCTTGGCAGCAATGTCGACGTTGGTTCGGTCTCTCTTGGTCCTAATTTGGTTCAACCGTTAAACCAACTACTACCACATATTTAATTATTATAGTCCCCACTATAATAGATCCCGATAGCGAACCATCAACCACCCAAAAAAAAATTATAATTTAGCTAATAACACTGAAATCATTCCACCCATACCTATAAGTAAAGCGCCAACGCAACTGATTAAAATTTTTTCAATTCTACCAATTTGTTTTTCCAATTTATTAATTTTTTCGTGTGTTTGTTTTTGCATTATTCGACAAAGTTTTTCGTGAGATTCTATTTTTTGTAAGGCTAAATTTTTAGATTTAAGCATTAGTAACCAGTTCTTCCCATTCCGCTTTTGTTTGAAAAACCATCTGAAGCTCCTTTGCTACCAGGACCTCCTCCGGTATTATCATTTCCACTAGGACCTGTAAAATTTCTTTCCGATCTAGGTCTATTCATAAAATCTTTTGAACCTGTAGCTGCTGCTATTTTTCTATTATTAAAATACTCAGCTAAAGTTTTTGATTTACCAAACATCGAATTTTGAATTTTATCATTGAGACTTCCTATACCTTGTGCACCTTTACTTAATAAACCAAAAATTGGATTACCTGTTATCATACCTATTAAAGAACTTAAACCAAATTTTCTTCCCATACTACTTAATGAGTCTTTTAATGGTTTTCTTTGACCTGGAAGATATTCTTGTTCCTCATCTTCTTCATTAGCAACACCATATGAAGTGTCAAAACCTAAAGGGACTTGATTATTTATTTGTGGAACTTGATTTGTCATTCCTACACCCCTATATCCTGAAACACCACCATATGAAGGAAGCATTGATGAATCTTGTTGATAATTATAAAGTTGATTTGTAGGATTATTTGGATCTTGCTCTCTTTGAAAAAATAATTGTCCAAAAGCGGGGTCATTTTCTAAAAAACTTTGTGAATTATTTGCATTGGCCGCTTGATTTTCTGCAATTATTTGACTTACTAGATCAGTGTTTTGTAATTTTTGATTATAAGCACCAGTATTTATAAAGGGTAATGCACCAGATGCACCAGTAATTCCAGTGTTATTAACTTGATTATTAAAAGGTGATAATAATTGTTGTAATCTTAACTCGTCTAATGTTGCCATATTATGCTAATCCCCTGGATCTTAATTTAATTTGTTTCTCTTCTTCTGATAATAAAGCATTTTCAGTGGCAGTCAATCCTTGATTCAAGGCCCCTGAAGCCTGAAGCGCTGCTGCTTGAACCACTTGAGAATTAGGCATTGGTGTACTAGGTAAAGGAGCAGTTTGTGGTTTACTAGATACTAGATTAGGTTCTGGCAATATATTATCTTCAGGTTTTTTACTTTGTTTATCAATTATTGCAGGTAATTCCTTATTAAAATATCTTTCCAAATCTGTATCAGATAATCCAAGTGGAACACCATTCCATTTTTTAATAGTTTCTTGCATTTGTGCTAATGGAAAAACATCTTGAAATTTTAATTCAGGATAAGCTTCTTTTAATTTTCTAAAAGATTTTTGTGTTATATCCGAATAGTCTTTATAAGAAGGTAAGTTTGAAGGTTTATATTTATTTGCATTTAAATATTGCATTGTTTTTTTACCAAACCCCTGTCTATTTTTAAAAGCAAAATTTATTTCTTGATTAGAAAATAGTTTTTTTGAAACATCTAAAAAATCACCTACTCTACTCATTTCTCTATATCTATTTTTTTGTAATAATTCCCATTGTTCTAAGATATTAGTAGGATCTCTAAACACTTCATTTAAATCATAAGTGCTTCTTTTAAAGTTACCATCCGCTGCCTGTAATCTTTTACCAAAATCAGAAATAATGTAGGTCATACTTGTTTTAGGGTTTTGTTCAGTTATACCAATACCAAAAAACATTTTTAATATTTCATTTGTTGTATTGTATTTATCACCTGCTTTAGTAACTTCTTCCTCATATGCTGATAAAACTTTACCTGCACTTCTAAATGTTGTTGGATTTATTGTTTGTACTAAATGATTAAATATTTTTCCAACTACTACATCATATGGTTCGTTAGCTGCATCATATATTATTTTACCTTCTTTAGTTAAACCACCTCTTGCACCAGGCATAAGTAGCCATTTAGGAGATACATCTAATATTGCCTCAGTTAATATTGATTCTGTAACAAAAGGTTCAAATATTTTTGTTAAAGCACCATTTCTTTTTTCCTCATAATCATAAAACATTGATTTAAAAAACCTTGAAAACATATTTTCATCACTTTTATCCGGGTCAAACATCACACTAGTGAATGTTTCAAAACCATCAGTGATACTTGCAAAAGGTTGTTCTTTACTCCAATCTATACTTTGAAATTTTCCATCTTTACCTATTTTTGTTACAGGTATAATTTTGTCATTTTTAGCGTACCAAGGAGCAAAAAATCTTTGATACTGTTTAATAAAATCTTCATCTATTCCAGTCAATGTAGATGAAATAGTTTGTAATCCTTTATCAAAACCATACATTACGCTTGAAAAACCTAACATTCTTCTAGCACCCATTTGTCTTAAATATGGATTGCTGGAAGAAAGTTCTCTAGTTGAATAAGTTAGTATGTTATATATGTTTCTAATGACTTCAGATTGGAATGCTACAAAATTACCTATAGGTAAACGTCTCCATTCTTTTACAATTTGTGGAACCATTGAGTAGTTAGGATAAACGTCTTTTGTATATTTAGCAGCTATTTCTCGTAAAGCTGTACCATAACTTTTAACTGTTCCATCAAGATTAATTGGATCCCATTTTGTATCAAATATTTCGTCGAATTGTTTAGCAACTAAATCTTGCCAAGTATAACGTGTAGTTCTTCCCTTTTCTACATTAAAACCTAGTTTAACGGCATCATCTAAACCTAATCCTTTAATGGGTATGGCAGGAACCATTTGAGATTTAGTAAATTCATATCCATAAGCTTTCCATAAATTATCTGAAGCTTGATAAAATTCTGTAGCTTTTCTAAACACTGGATTATTTAATAAATATTTTAATAATTGATCCGATGTTGAAAATTTATTACTAACAATATCTTTCATAACTGCTTCTACCTCACCGGCAACTACAGAATTATCAAATATACCATATTGTAAATATTCTTCTAATTTTTTTTTCATAACTTCAGGTTTTACTTTTCCTTTACCTATTACATCTTGAAATGCAATTTTCATGGCATCAATAACACTTGCATTTTTACCCATATGTCCATTTATGAAAGAGAAAAACGCTGCTGTTTCAACGTTACGCATTTGAGTCATTAATGAAAGAACAGTTTTAGATAACTGTGAAGTTGTTTTAGCAGCCAAGAAAGTTTTATATAATGTCATTTTTAATAAAAAATCCGTTATTAAATTATCACCATTTATAGCCGAAGCCATTTCTTTTGTTGTATAATAAGGAGCTCTAGTTTTACCTATGGCATAAGAATAAACATTAGTTAAATCCACATTCATTGCATTTTTAGAAACAGTGATAGGAAATAATTTAGGAGCTACTTCTTTTTGAAAACCCCTACTAATAAAATCTTTTTCATCTCTAAATATCCAACCATTTTTTAAACCATTTCTTACTAAAGATTTATGATATCTTATGTGAGCTAGTAAATTAGCTTGTTGAGTAACGGTATCTATTACAATAGCTCTCGGATCATTTACTTTACCCAATAAATCTTGAATTACTTTAGGTAAATTTTTTTGTTGTAGTATGTTAGTAAAAGGTGCTGTTATTTTTGTAATTGCTTCTATTCTTTCTTTTGGACTACTTCCTTCTTCCCCCACGTTTATAATTTCATCAACTTTAGTTGAAGCGTATCTTGATAACTTATTATCTAAATCATTTTTAGAACCTATTTTTACATTTTTAAATTCCGGATCCATATTTTTTATTTGTTCTTTAAAAAAATCTGTAGCTTTTTGTATTTTAGCTGCATCGGGTTTAAAAGAATTACCTCTAAATATTTCATATGAACTTCTTAAATATTTACCTATATTGTCTACAAATTCTTTTTCTAATTCTCCACTTTTAATGTAGGGTTTTAGTTCGTCTGTTAAATCATCTATAACTTTTTTCACTTCTCCAGTAGATTTTTGTAATATTTTAGGTAAAGCATTAAGTGAAATTTTACCTTCTAAAAACAATACAAGATCATCCATATATGCTCTAGCTGCAGTGGTAGTTGAATTTGTAAAAATTTTATCAGTAAAACTTTTTTCTGCTAAACCATAAATTTTGCTTTCTAATTCTTTCATTTTCATATCAACTCTTTTTCTATATTTATTAACTAAAGCTTCTTTGTTAAGTTGTATATCTTTTGCTCCTTGAGTTAAATTTCCTCTTACTCTTATCATTTTTAAAATAGACATATCAGCTATTTTCATAATTCTTTCTTTTAAAGGACCTGCGTTTACAGCAAAATATTGCCAATCTTCCATTTTAGGTATACCGGCTTTAGTTAAAACTTTATCTCTTCCTTTTATAATACCTCTTGTTAATTGAGGTATTCCTGATTTTTCACTTGCAGCAATTTCACTTAATGGATTTAATACTTTATTTCCAATTTGTCTAAATGTAGGAGCTAAAATATATTTATTACTCGCTCTTAAAAGAGGCATTGCAAGTGTTTTACCTGCAACAGTTAATCCACCCACTAATGCCGTGCCATCCGCTCCATATCTTAATTTATTTTTTAATATTTCAGTTGCTTTTTCTCTACCGGATAAACCTTCTGTGTTTTTCATTTTAAGAGTTTCTGATAAACCAAACGCGTCTCCTAATATAGTTTTATCATCTTCTGATCCTCCAGTAACTACTTCACCAATACCATATGCTACAGCACCTCCAACTCCCCAATAACCTAATTTCTGAGCTATACTCGATCTTAATTTAATATTTCCCGCGCTATCTTTTGTTAATTTTCCTTTTTGTAATCTTTTAACAACATTTCTTGTAAAATTAGGTGCAGCTTTTTTAGCAATTAAACCAAAACCTTTTAGTATTCTTTTACCTGCAAATAAAGAAATACCAAATTGAGTTAAGTCTTCAGATAATTGTTCTATACCTTCTCTAGATTTTTCTACTTGAGGCCAATTGTTTTCTAAATATTCTAACATGTCAGTATTAAATCCAGCATCTGTCATTGCAGCTAAAGTTCTAAATACTTCACGACCAGATTCTTCGATGGCCATGCCAACACCACGCATAGCTTTGGTTGTTTTTTTATTTAAATATTCTTTTTTTCTTTGTTGACCTACAATATCATTACGTAAAGTAATATCGTATACTTCATTGCCTTGTAATAAATTTGTTGTAAATCTATTAAAATCTTGTTCATCTCCTGATTCACTAAATTGTTTTATAAATTTACTTGGATTTAATAATCCAGAAATGGCTCCCGCTTCTTTTGCTTTTTTAACAGAACCGTATTTTTTTATATCTTGTATGTATTCTAAAACTGGAGCAGGATCATTTCTAAAAATATCTAGATAACGATTTACGTTATCTTTTTCATTTTCAGGTAAAGATCTAACAAAACTTCTTAATTCAGTTGTGGGAAGTGAAGTCTCTGGATTTAATACTTTTATATCTTCTTTTGTATCTTTATCTATAGTTGTTGTATCTATAGAAGTTAAACTATCATTGATGATACTTTGTAAAAGTTCATCTCTAGTTTGTGTTTTTGATATATCAGCCATTTCATTTTAAGTCGTTTCAGTGTTAAAAGGTAAGACTAAACTTACATCATATTTTGAATTAAATGAATATACATCTTCTTGAGTTTCAATGTTTGCAAAATCTGAAAAAGCTCTTGGGTTATAATATATAATTTGAGCTATATCATCTGTAATATTAGCAGGTAATTTTTTTCTAAAATCTTCATAAGGAATGTCCATACTTGAATTTCCAAGTTCTGATTCTAGTTGAGATGCCGCAGCAGTATTCATCATTGGTTGTTCTGGAGTACCTTGTGCATAACCAATTCTACCCCCATTAGCTTTGGTAACCTGTAAACCTCCAGCCATATTATAAATATCTGTAGCTTGTTTTATAATTTCTTCATTGGTTAAATTATTAAAGTCATTTTCTTTTATAGCAGTTGCTATATCTACAATTTGTTCTTGTCTAGATTTTCCAGATGTTAATGCACCTACGTAAGCATTTTCTGAAGTTAGTTGTAAACTTTGTAATTGTGTAATTAAAGGTACTAATTCTTGCGCCGTAGCTCCTTGTTGTTTTTTTAAAATAATTTGATCCTCTATAGCTTTTATTTTAGGTGCATATACAGCTTTCATTGCATTAGCGTTTTGAATTTTGCTTGTAGCATTTATATCTCCTATTGCTTTTTCTTTAGCTAGTTGCAAAGCACCTTCTTGTTTAATATCTATTACTTCACCTTCTAAACCAAGTTGTCTTTTTTCTTTACCCCTATTGTTTAAATTTTTAAAAAGTTGATCAGTTGGATCTTTAAATGCTTTTGCTATATTACCAAAAGTACCTCCACCTCCTGTTGTTGACATGGCACCTAATCCACCTTGAATTAAAAGTTGTGCTATTGGATCTATACTTTGATCTGGATATTTATCATAAGCTTTTTGTAGTCTTTCTGCTGTAGAAAGACTTTGTCCACCTACTCCGTTAGAATCAGATTCAGCATGCATTTCTCTATCTACAATACCAGTCATAATGCCATCACCAACATTACCACCTTTTCTAAACATAGGTCTTCTAAATATTTTACTCATAATTACCCAAAAAAACCACCCTTATATAGTCCAGCTAATGTAGAACCTATACCAAGCCCTGATTGTAATGCACTTGGTGAAGGTGAAATTTGTTGTGTACTTCCACCCGGGTATCCAGAAATTAAACTTGCAATACCAGAACCGTATTGTTGTGCAGCGTTTAACGGTTGCATCATTTGTTGTGTTAATAATTGTTGTTGAGCGGATAGTTGAGCTTGATTTTGAGCTTGATTCTGTGCACCAAAAGTAGCTAATGCTCCAACATCTTGACCTAAGAATTGTTGTTGTTGTCCACCTAAATTTAACTGATTCATATAATTTTGTTGAGCTAATTGATTAGCTTGACCAAATCCTTGTTGTAATAAATTAGCCTGTATTCCTGCTCTATTTCTATCTGAATTAGATTGATATTCAGCTCTTTGAACGCCTTCACGTCCTCCACCAAAAGCTCCTGAGGCAATTGCTGCAGCTGGTACACCTTGTGCACCTTTTTGTGCTTGAACATCGTATTCAGAAAGTGTGGTATTAATTACATCTTGTTGATATGGAGACATATATGCTTGATAAGCATTAGGTCCTGTAGAAGCTTCGGCTGCATTTAAATATTTTTGGTATCCACCAATACCTTGTTGAGCTAATTGTTGTGCTTGAAGAGATAAAGGATCTTGTCCAGCAACAAATTGTGATCCAAATATTTTAGATAAATCCGCACCTTTGTATTCACCAATTGCTTTTTGTAAATCTGTTAGATACGTTTTACCTGCAGCTTCTATAAATGGAGCAGGTTGATTTATTTGTGTAACTACTTCAGCCATTATACTCTACCACCTTTTTCTAATTTTTTCATCATATCATACATACGTTGTGCACCTTTATTGACATCTCCATCACCAAATTCTTTAACAGAATCTGCTGTGAATACGAATTCATTGTTTGATAACATTGCTGGAATGTCATCTGCTTTTTCTTTTACACCAACTGGAGGAATAAATCCACCAGAATCTCTTAAATCTAATTCTTTAACACCGGCATTATTAACTCTTTGAGGTAAACCCATGATCCCGGAGGCCTGATCCACTATGTCATTTGACCCGTAAGCATAACCTATTCTACCACCATTAGCATAACCACCTTGAGCTGAACCATATTCAGAAACATCTTTTTCTACTAATGCAGGAATCTCATCTTCAGGGTATCCTAAATTTCTATAACCACTATCTAAATAAGTTCTTAATGAATTTACATCTCTAGTTGCACCGATTGCGTCTTGATCACCCTCTTCTACTTTTGCTAAAAGACCACCTAATAAAGAACCACCAGCCATAACTCCTAAAGTTTTACCTAATGTTTTTTCACCCTTAAAAAAATTTGAAGCTGTTGAAGCTCCTGGTAATCCACTAAACGTTGCACCAATACCCGCTTTACCAAATAAACCTGTAGCCGCTCCACCAAAACCAGCTCTACCAAATAAACCTCCAAAAGAAGTTCCTGGAATTCCAAAACCAGCTGCTCCTATTAATGCTGCTTTACCTAAATCTGATTTAGCTACTTTTTTAACAGCCCCTGTAACGCCTTTAACGGCTTTCTTTACAAAGCTACCTAAACCGTATTGTTGTCTTGGAGCCATAGTCATTATTCCACCACTGTTATAAAGTTGTCTTGGGTTTTGCATACGTGATATTGCCATAATTTTATAATTTAACTAGTTTAAAAGCAGGCATAGAATTCCTGTAATATAATACTTTATTTGATTTTTATGCTGTCGTCAACAGGTTTTGAGGCAGATAACAGGTCATAAAATCGACCACAATATTGATGGTCACCTACATGAGTAATCTTATCTAATGCATAGATGTGCACCTTACCTCCCATATCAGTCCATCTTTGACAAAAGCCAAAGTCTTCTCCAAAATACCTTTTTGTTTCTGGATCATGTAAAGTATCAAATAAGTTATAAAAATTCTTCTTCCTAGTCTCTTTACCGTTAACTATGGTTGGTTGATTTATTTCTAATTGTGGAAAATGTTTTATCATTTTTTCAATAACTTCTCTTTTAATTAACATACATCCTGTTGGAGCATGACTTACTTCAATAACACCATGTTTCATAGTAAGCTCTTCTATTCCAGTTAATTTAATAGGAAACATATAACCCGAATGAAGTAGATCATCTTTACTTTTAACCATATCTGTTTCTTTTATTTTTCTCCACATCTTATCTACATCAAATGTTTTCATTGGGTAAGGACAGGCAATAATATCTTTGTCTGCACCTATCATTTTAAATATAGTATTTGACTGAAAATCAATATCGGAGTCTATGAATAATAAGTAATCGTAATTATCTTCATGATTTAAAAATTCTGCTACACATAGATTTCTACCTTGTGTAACCAAAGATGATTTTAATAAACTAAAACTAACAAGTATATTTTGTTTTATACAATCTAATTGAAACTTCAAAACTGCTTGAGTATAATGCATAGATACATTACTATGACATGGAGTGCATACCATTATTTTAGCTTTAGGTTTTCTACTTCCTATATTTATTTCTGTATAGTTTGAATTTACTTTATTATATTTAATAGTTTGATAGGTATCTTCATTAGCTTCTGTGTTTTTATCTGAATTAAACCAGATAGGCTCGTTATTTTGCATTGATTGCTCCTTGTAAAAATCTTGTCCAAGATGTGCCTTTAACTTTCCAATTATAAAATCTATTTACAAATTTCTTTTGAAAATCTAAATGATCCTGGATGCCGGGTTCTTCTAGTGATTTTGCAGCAATCTCTATACCCGCTGCAAATTTTTGTGCTAAAGATTTATAATTATTAGAATATGGAATATATATTGGAAATTCAGAACACGTCTCAAATAGAGCTCCATAATTAGTAGTTATACAATATAAACCTGCAGCCATAGCCTCTAACGCTGAGATGCAGAATGTCTCTTCCCAAATACTTGGATATACAAATAATCTATAATCTTTTAAATGTTCTTTAATATATTCATTAGGTTTATAACCAATATAATTTACATTAGGAAGTTGTTTAGCTTGTTCATATAAAGCTTGATAATTTTTATCATTAGCCTCTGCAAAATCTTTTCCATATACTTCACAAGAAGAATAAACATCTAAACTAATTAATGGATTCTTAACTAGTTGCATAGCACCTAATAATACAGATAAACCTCTCCATGGAGTACATTGATGAATAATTTTTATAGGTTGACCTTTTTGATAAGAAGATTCAATTGGATCAATATTTTCAATACCATTTTTTATAACTACACATTTTTCTGTAGGTAGATCAAATGATTGTGTAAATTTTTCAAAACTCCAATTAGAATTAAATACATACCAATCATATTTATGGTGATTAGATTTATCTTTAAACCAAGGTGCTAAATTACCTTGATCATATGAATTTTTTTCCCAAAGTATATTTACTTTAGTTGGATGCAATGGAATTTTTTCTGGAACTGATGTACAAATTTGAACTTGATCCAATAACTTGGAATCAACATGTTTTCTTAAATATTCAAATTGAAGTTCTGTTCCGCCTCTAGGATTTTGGTTCGTCATTTTTTTGATTCATTACTTTCTGTAAAACGTTTAGTCCTTTCGGTGATACATGAACTGTCAAATCTTGAGCAATATGTTCTGCTACTGTTT
>Ga0222674_1000248_pt1 | contig 23963 bp, 29 predicted proteins | sample AntAcemetagen866_FD_179804 | JGI IMG/M metagenome (GOLD analysis project Ga0222674, IMG submission 179804) | Saline water microbial communities from Ace Lake, Antarctica - #866 | ecosystem: Environmental > Aquatic > Non-marine Saline and Alkaline > Saline | place: Antarctica: Ace Lake...
AATTCAGCGCGTAGTGCTAATCTTTGAGCGTTTTTAAGAAAATTCTCCATGCAGAAATTGTGCAATAATTTTATGCCGTTGCAAAGAACTTTCTTTCAGGTCGAAAATCCAAACCGGATCGGTATAATCTAGCGCCGATTACTGAGCAATACGGGAAATTAGAAACCCAAATGAAGTCACAGCTACTAAAAAGCCCCGAGGTAGGATTAGATGAAGGTATGAATTGGGAGGAACAAGAGGCTGACGAGGTCGGTTTTGAATTCTATCGCCGGGCGGGGTTTAGAGACAATGAGTTTTTCAATATGTTATACCAACTTGCTATAACAAGCGGAGAGGTCCCAAAGAGAGATATTGTCGCATGTATGCAAAAGAGTTTTAAAACGATCGCACTAAAAAAAGAAACCTTTGAGCCGCCAAGAGGTTCTAGCACACATCCCGACTACTGTTGGCGTATCTTCGATCACCAAAGGGAACTCATCCTACATGAAAAGGACTATGCCCCCTTCCCTAATAATAAGGCGATTATTAGCGCAAGCGGACTCGCGAATGCTCGTGCTGAAATTGAAGCTGATTCTCGAAGCACAGCTCCCATTTTCGGTACAGAGGATGAGCCGTCTAGCAACCCGCCAGACGGTGGACCCACTAACCCACAACAAGTACCCGACACAACTACAACTGATGGAAACGAGGAGAACTCACCGTGAGTTGGCCTAGTACCTATCGCCTAGAAACAACTACTTGTTAAGCTCACGACGAGCACTAATCGGCTCCCCAAGAGGCTCCTCTAGTTATTCAGATGGTTATCAAATGGAAGGAAATACTAAGTAACTGAAGAGGAGTTAAGTGAACAATCCATTCACTAACTCCGTAATTTATACAAATATTAAATCTGTTAAAGGTTAAAAACCTAACTCAACAATCAGTTTTACTGACACTCTAGCGCTGGACTCTAGGCACCGTTCGGAGCAAATTAAGTCTACTTGGTAACAGTTACCGTTAGTGTCGGTGCTCTAACACAAATAGTCATGTCTTCGATGCAATCATCATATTTGTCACTACCTTGGTCGGTGCCATTACCAGGAACCATTTCGCTAGCGCCGGTAAGTCCAGTCGATATGATGCTATCAAGTGAATAGTTCAGGGTGATGGTTGCAGTTTCGCCTTCACCAATTGTTACTGGGGGGTCTATTGTTCCAGACCATTCCGTAACGATGGCTGCATAACTCTGCTCTTCCGTAACCGATGTAGATGTCCATTTAGTGTTTGTGTAAGTATTACTACCACCTTGCTGAGCCCCAAGCATTTCCATGTAAACCTTAGAATAGGTTCCGGGCAGAATATAGGCGATCTGACTATTTAAGGTAGCGTTTACATCTTCTGAATTTTGCGCTAAGTCCAAATAGTCTGGATCAGCTGCCGAACATTCCGCGTCGTTTTTCTCAGATCCGGTAATTTTCCCGTCGTCATCCATTGTAACCGTATTACATTTAGGGTTTCCCCAAATTTGCGCAGCAATAGTTCTTTCATCATTATTAATAGCGATTCTAGTGAAAACCACAGAATATTTTGTCGGCGTTTCCGTCAATGCAAGCGAGGTAGAGTTAGCGAAGCTTACTTTCGCACTCCCGTACTCATCTTCATCTTTTTTATCACAATTCACTAGTAATAGACACAATGCTGCAACTCCGGCAACAGCAGATTTTCGTAAACCCATCGACATTCTCCTTTAAGGTGTTTTTGATATTGTAACAAAGAGTTACAAAAAAGTAATGTAAGCACCAAAATTTTGGCTAGCTCTTGTGGAGGGCCTTCTCACGCCGGGGGGTAAAGCTTTAGGCCTGGTACAACAGTAGCTTTCAAAAAAATGTTCAATGAATTTTTGGATTTAAATTAGGTGGTGGGGACGGAGAGACTTGAACTCTCACGACTCGCGCCACTAGATTCTAAGTCTAGCGTGTCTACCAATTCCACCACGTCCCCATAAAAGTGGAAACTGGAGATTTCCATAGCTGGTAATAAATTTCAAGCGCTGTTTACATCTAAGGAAATTAGCTCAGATATTTCGCTGTGGGGCTTGCTCCGAGCTTACGGAGATCCCCCGGAATCCCTTGGAAGAGAAGCTTCCCACCATCCACAGCAGCCCCTGGACCCAAATCGACGACCCAATCAGCCGCAGCGATAACTTCTAAGGAGTGCTCGATCAATACGACTGTAGCACCTTGGTTAACCATATTTCTAAGAGATGATAGCAGCTTTAGGACATCCTCAAAGTGAAGTCCGCTAGTGGGTTCATCCAATATGATGAGGCTACCTTCACCATACTTCTTACCCATGAACGGCGCCAACTTGAGTCTTTGAGCCTCACCACCTGATAGACTTGAACTCGGTTGCCCAAGCTTAAGGTATCCCAGCCCTAAGTCGACGGCGGGTTGTAGGCGGCGTTGGACTTTAGAGAAGGTAGAAAACTCTTCCATACCTTTTTCAATACTCATGTTCAAAATATCAGATAAAGAATTACCCCGATAAGTAATATCTAATACGTGCGGCAGGTACCTCTTACCTTTACAGGTGTGACACTTGACCTTTGCATCTGCAAGAAAACGCATTTTTAAATTCATCAGCCCCCTACCCTTACAGGTTTCGCAGCGCCCGCCTTCACGAGCAAGTGAGAATGACGAGGCGCTTAGACCAGCTACCTGAGAGTCCGGGAGCTTACCGTAAAAGTTTCGAAGCTCGGTAAAGATATCAAGATAGGTGGCAGGCATACTCACACTGGTTTTTGCGACTGGTTTACGATCAATTAAGTGTGTCGAGACGAACGAATCTAAACCTGTTATTTTATCGCAGTAACGAAAAGAATATTTTTTGGGTTTCGTATCCTTCTTTTGGTTTTCTGCTAGATAACTCAAGACATTTTCATATAACACCGACAGTACCAAGCTACTTTTACCCGCACCAGATACCCCTGTTACGACATTGAGCTGGCCCTTCTTAAACTCCACACTGTCGATCATGAGGTTATTTAAAGTGGGCTTAATGATCTTAATACGATCACCGTCGTCGTTAGCTTTCTTTGAGAAGTTAACTGGACCACTTTGACCCTTAGCTAAGTGTTTTGCTGTTTGAGATTGTTTAATAAACTGCGAAGCTTGGCCAGGCTTAAAGACCGCCATAATTTGTCCACCGAACTCGCCGCCACCTGGCCCTAAGTCAATGATCCAATCTGCACGACGCATCAGCGTTTCGTCGTGATCGACGACCAAAAGAGTATTACCTAAGGATGTGAGGTTATCTAAGGTATCGCAAAGCTGTGTGATCTCCACTGGATGTAGACCTTGGCTAGGTTCGTCCAATACGTACAGAACTCCTTTTAAATTCTCACCGAGTATCCCGGCTAATTTAAGTCTTTGGAGCTCACCACCTGATAGGCTTCTAATACGGCGGCTTAAGGTCAGATACCCTAGTCCTACTTCTTCGAGTTTTTTTAAATTATTATGAATCTGCTCTAAAACTCTTAAACATGCTGGGTTTGAAATCCCCTCAGAAGAGACCTTATTCGCAAGCTGCTCGACGAGTTCACCAAGAGTAGTCTGCTGACACTGATGAGGGGTCCACTCAGAAAAAGTTATCGCTGACATCTTCTCATCTAACCCAACACCCTGACACGAAGGACACTGTAAATCCGCGTAGTCTAATCGTCCTAGCTGACCAGCATCCTCAAATTCAAACTCATAAAGATACTCATCATCTTCAAATGACTCAACCACTCCATAGCCTTGACACCTGAGACATTTACCAAGAGAGTTCGCCGAGAAATACCGAGAGTCTAACCGCGGCCAACTATAACCACACTTTTGACAACCACCTGAAGAAGACAATAACTCTATTGATTCAAGTGCCAATTCCTTTGGGGATATCGCACGAAAAACTTCACAAAACCCATTCCCCTCCTCCAGAGCGGTTTCAAGACTACGAAGTAAGCGAGGCTTATTTTTTTCATTTACTTTCACGACATCGATAAAGACTTTGATGACGTGTTTTTCTTCTTTAACAAGCTCGGGAGTCGGAACCAGTCCGACAATTTCGCCATCAATAAATGCCCGAGAGAAGCCTTTGTTCGCGTAGGCTCTTAGTTTGGTCGCAAAGTTTCCTTTTTTCTGTTCAGCCAGCGGTAAACACAAGGCAACGGTTTGGTTTTTAAATTTATCGAGTAGATGATCAACCATATCCGCGTTAGTTCGTGAACTAGTTGGTAATCCATGAGTCGGACAGTGCTGCTGTCCAAAGCGCGCAAATAACACCCCAAACAACTCACTAACGTCCGATAAAGTTCCGACGGTGGATCGCCTCGATGGCATGGTTTCGTTTTGAGCTAATGCGATAGCTGGAGACAGACCTGATATAGACTGCACTGCGGGCCTAGATCCCAGATCAAGAAACTGCCGAGAATAATGAGATAGAGTGTAAAAGAAACGGCGCTGAGCTTCGGCTAGAATCGTATCGAAAGCCAAAGAACTCTTACCAGAACCACTCACCCCCGTAATGACGGTTAATGTTCCTCGTTTAATCGAAACATCAACATTTTTGAGATTATGCTCGCGCGCACCCTTGACGATGATTTGAGAGTGGTCGCTAGAATCTTGGTTAGCCGTCACGTCCAAAACCTTTTTTCACAGAGACCACCGCACCTCTCATCGCATCATCATGAAACACCGACTTTGTCACTTCAACGTCAACGTTCGATACCATAGGAAAGGATTTTAAAATTGCTTGGCCGGTTTTTTCCACAACAGTCTCTACTAACCCAATCGCCTGTTCTTTGACGACTTCATCGACACACTCAACAATCGAGGCGTAGTTTACCGTGAGGTCAATATCACCAGAGACACCGGCTTTGTAGGCATCGCTCACTGTAACCCCTAGATCAAACCTAACGTCTTGAAAGGTGATCTGCTCTTCTCGGTAAATTCCAAGTTTAATAGGAACTAAAAGATTTTTTATTTGAATAATCAACTTAACCTCTGAAAACAGATTGAATCTTATAACATAATCAAAAAAAGGGGTATAACTGCGTTAGGAATCTCTTGATCTAGCCTAAGATCCCCGACGCTCACGAGTGTTCGCTGGGTATGAACCCAGTCAAACTATCGCCACTCCACTAGATGCTGGGGTTTTGCTGAAGCCCAAGCATAGAGCTGCTCTAATGCCTCTACCGTTTTAGTTCCGTACCAAGAAAGCAACTGACCATCAAGCTTAACAATCGGAGGAGTGCCTTGCCATTCTGACTGTAACCTTTCAGCATCTCTTCGTCGAAACGGATAAGGCTCACTACTAAAGAAAATTAACTCTGGACCGCAACCAGCTATTTCATCAATACTAACAGATGGATACCGTTTATCGATTGGTGAGACATTTTGAAATCCGACTAGTTCAAGCATCCGGCTGATAAAAGTATCGGAAGAGGCCAGCATATAAGGCTCTCTCCAAATGAAGTATAAAAATTGCTTAGAAAAAAAAGGATCCTTATTTACCCTCTTCAGCTCTAGCAACTGATTAATTAGTCGTTTAGATGCTTCGACATAGGGATCAGCACGGCTCGGAACTTCTAAAAAGTCTCCCATCGCACCAAGTAATTCCGGAACATCTTCTGGGGATTTTGGTAAACACGAAAAGGTACTCGCGATAGTCTCACAGCCTTCAATGTGGTGAGACTGATTTTCTTCGCGATTGACGAGGATATGAGTCGGGTTCAGGTCTTCAATAAGATTTAAGTCAGGGTCTTTGGGGCCGCCAATAACACTAGCGGTACGATGTAAGCCCTTAGGCTCGATACAAAACGACGTACAGCCGACTAGTTCATCTTTCAGGTCGAAACTACAGATTGTCTCCGTTAAGCTCGGCACCAAGCTAACTATTCGGCGAGTCACGTTGCTCCTTCTTGGGAGTCATGCGTCTACGACTTTTAAAAAATCCTGGTGGATTTTGAGGAGCAGCTTTTCTAAGACGGATTTGCTCTTCCATCGGCAGGTGAATGTGGTGTTGGCACTCTTCCGAGCAGCAGCCTTCAAGCTTCTTACGGCAGCTATCACACTGAATAAAAAGCACATGGCAAGCCTGCCATTCACAATTCCCATGATCATCGGCAGTTTCGCCACAGGTATGACACTTAGAAATAACTTCATTAGAAATACGCTCACCAAGCCGACCGTCAAAAACAAAGTTCTTCCCTACAAACTTGCTCTCTAAATCTTGTTCCTTAACCTGGTGGGCATAGTCAATAATTCCACCGTGAAGTTGATTCACATCTTTAAAGCCTTGATGTTTCAGCCACGCGCTCGTCTTCTCACAACGGATCCCTCCGGTGCAGTAAAGCAGAACCTTACGCTCCTCCTTACCTTCAAGCATATCCTTAATAACCGGAAGCTCATCGCGAAAAGAATCCACATCTGGTAGCAAAGCACCCTCGAAATGACCGACTTCACTTTCGTAGCGATTACGCACATCCACCACAATGGTGTCAGGAGATTTCATAGCTTGATTAAATTCGTCGGCTGTAAGGTGCTTCCCGACATTGGTAACATCATACGAGCCATCTTCTTGACCATCGGATAAGATTTTTGTCCGAACTTTAATGATAAGCTTCAAAAAAGAATAATCCGTATCCTCAACCGCTCGTTTAATCAGTATCTTCGGGAAGTATTTCTCCAAGTATTCTCTAAACTTCGGGAAATTTGATTCTGGAATGCTAAACTGCGCGTTGATACCTTCTTCAGCCAAGTAAATACGCCCTAACACTCCGAGACCTTGCCATGACGCATAGAGCTCATCACGTAGAATCGCTGGATCAGCAATCATCTGATACCGATACATAGAAAGCGTCAACCGAGGTTCGGTTTCGGCCTCTAACTTTTTAAGCAAAGTATTACGATCACATAAATTATAGAGGTAGTTTGACTTTTTTTTAGACGAAGCTTTAATCACAGATTAACCTCAATTGCATGTTGAGAATCATCGACGCGGTAAATTATAAATAACAGGCTCTGTATTAGCAAAATTCGACCGAAGTAGGCTAGTCTTTTTCTAAAAGCCTTTTTTAGCTAACCCCTCGGCAATAGACTCATAAAAAGCGTAAGGATCGTAGTCCCAATCAGGCGAAAAAACTGACTTTCTTCCAATTTGAGCCGCGTGACCGACCAAGATAGGATCATGAAACTCCCCCCACTCTGCAGAATATACCGACACGACTCCGTCATTTAAGCCCTCATGTTTATATATGTAAGGCCCATAGAAATAATTGATAGGATCGTAAGGTTTCGGCGTACCGTATCCAGCTTTGCCGGTCCATGACTGGTAAAAAACTTCAGGTCGATCTTTATTGTTCTTGTTAAATTCGAGCTGCATATACTCAGGTGTGAGTGAAGCCATACAGTTCTGACTGTCAACCGCTCCCCAAGTCGAGCCATCGACTGCAGTAGCCAAGTAGAAGTCAATCATCCCAAATACAAAACCGGGGATTTTCTGATAAAACAGCTCCGCTATCGAGGCTCCTCGGTGAGGAGTACTGTAAGTCGTCAAGCTCGCAACCTTATCTTGATAGCCAAGAGATGAAATTAAATACCTAGCATCAAGGCCACCTAAACTGTGAGCAATAATATTCACCTTGGATACCCCTAAAGATTGCAGAACGATGTCGATCTGTGCTGCTAGTTCAGTGGCACGATAAGCCGGAGTGTTGGCGGCTGATAACTGAGTCGAATAGGCTGCGTAGCCGTTTTGCCGAAGAGACTTCGCAAACTTATGTAAAGTGAAAAAAGGTAAAATCCCATGATGAACAATAATCGGATAACGATTTTTAGTTTCATCCACAGGCTGAATAACCAAATTAGAAATATGATCGGAGTCCATCAGCATCCGCGGCGTACTAAAAAGCAATAGAACAGCAATCAGCACAATCAGACCCAAAACCAGCGCACTCTGTTTTAAAAACGCCAAGACAACCCTTTCAACGGTACCCATTTATTGGGCTAGGATACAACGTTCATTCAATATTCGCACGGGTAATTATGGGGAGATTTCAGCGCAAAGGCGGTTACAGCTCGATTTCTGACAAAAAAAGCCCCATTACCAAAATAGCAATGGGGCCTTTAGATTCTTGTAAGCTTTTACAAAATCAGTGACAAAACACTTCCCGCTGCTAAGCCTAACGCAAAACTAAACAAAGCCAGCGCAACATTATGAGAAGAATCTCTCGAAGGTCGTGCAACCGGTCGCTTGTTACGTAAAGCTTCTCGATTAACAATCTTGTAGGTAGTGCTATCGCACGAAGGGCATTTACCCTTAAGAGCAGTCGCGCCATTTTTCATAACGACCGGTGACTGATTTACTACCGTTTTCCCAGCATGACATTTTACACAGAATACATGTTTCTCAAGCATCATTTACCTCTCAACTATAAAACAACATCAACATCTACACCCACCAAATCATATGGAGGGCGTTCATAACCGAATGAGCAATATTCATTCCATCTAATAAGGGTCTCAGGTGCATATTTGAGCGTTATCGACGACGAAAATTCACCTTAGCTGTTCTGATTTTTTACAGGTGTCAAAAACATGTACAGGATGGAACTGCTCTCTGAGGCTCAAATCAGCCGAGAGATTGGCATGAAGATTGTATCTATAGAGCTAAGAAATAAATCAAATTCTTTAACACGAGGCTCAAATTGACGACCTTTAAAATCACCTTAATCTCGCTTCTTTGGTTTCTCTCAGGCTACGCTGACGCCTCTGCCGTAAAATCGACTGAATGGAGAAATTCGGTCCTTAAAACCGCACAGAAAAGTCATATTAGAAACATAACGATTTCAGATGAAGGTATTTTCGGAAAACACCGATCTTCAGTGGTGTTCTTCGGGCATATAGAGCGTATACCCAGCCAAAACCGGCTCTACTGGGTCATGGTTAGGGTTCTGTCAGAAAAATACGGTTGTTTTATGGTCAATAAGGTTACTGATAAATCCAAAACATCATTTAAGTGCCGAGATGGCCGACAAGTGGTATTCAATTACGGACTCACTGGCAAGGTCTATCATTTCTTCGCAAATCAATATGATCGTAATGGCCAGCTGCTCGTGGTAGAAAACAGGCAGATCGTTAACAAGGTTCATTAATCTAATCACCAGGAACACCGTCAATGTATCGCTACCTAATAGCTCTCGGATCAAATATGGGTGATCGAGCTACTTATATCCAATCTGCAAAATCACTCCTCGCCGAACTTCCCTGCACCATATTGTCCGAAGCTTCTAACCACGAAACCGATCCTATAGGAGCTGCAGATCTAAAGTTCATCAATACGGCGTTGATTTGCCAGTCTGAGCTAACTCCCTCGGCATTCTTGAGTGCGCTATTACGTATTGAACACAGCCTTGGTAGGGAGCGTGTGGTCCACTGGGGCAACCGTACGATTGATTTGGATATCATTCTTGCTATCGATGAACACGACAAAGTCGTCTCAATAAACTCTGAAGCACTCACGATTCCACACCCGAGAGCTCACGAACGAGACTTTGTCATGAACCCCTGCTCCGAAATTGCGCCTGATTGGATGAAGTACCTCTGAGAAAAGCACCGCCTGAAAACAAAAAGGGCGCCCTAAGACGCCCTCTTAAAAATCAAATAAATTGACTATCTGCCTTTTCCAACAAGATCTTTAAGACCTTTTAGAGGACGTGCACGAACAACGTTACGAGCTGGTTTAGCTTTAAACATCATTTCTTCACCAGTAAAAGGATTAGTACCCTTTCTAGCAGCAACAGCTTTTTTACGAACAACAACTACTTTTAAAAGACCAGGAACTTGAAAAGTACCAGGACCTTTAGTTAGGTCGTGACTCATAAGAGCGGTTAAGTTTTCAAAAACATTGCTTACTTCTTTTTTAGAAAGCCCTGTAGACTCTGAAAGTTCAGATAAAACTTGGCTTTTTGTCCTAGTCTTAGCTACTTTTTCAAAACCATTAGTTCTTACTTTAAGCTCTACAGCTGCTCTACGAGGACTAGCAGCAGTTACTGTTGCTTTTGCTGTAGTAGTCTTACGTTTAGCTGTGGTTTTCGCTGTAGCTTTTTTCTTGGTTGCTTTAGCGCGAGCTTTTCCAGTGGTTTTTTTTGCCGCTGCCTTGCGAGTTGTTTTTTTCGCTGTAGCTCGGCCCTTTACCTTCTTCTTAGTTGCTGTTTTACGTGTTGCTTTTTTCTTTTTTTTGGCTGCCATGAAAGCCCCTCCCGTTCAGAGATTAAATTAAAAAATTACTTACAGGAATTAAATTACGTTATACCGCACACTAAAATCAAGGGTTAGTTATCAAAAAAATTACTTTTCGCCCTAGAATAGTAGCCCGAAATCAAAACATCTGATTTTCAAAACCTACGATCAGCCAAATCACAAAAAAAACCAAAACCTCTTAAACCCTTATATACCAGGTTCTTTAGTGCTTTCACGATCTACCTCAGAGCACTCCTCGGACTCTACATCTATCTCTTTCGCATTGATTAGAGCACTCCATAATTTTTTATCTTTTTCTTCCTTCTCAATGAGTTTTTTTTCCAAAACGAGTGCTTTGTCGGCTTGTTTTTTCTCATACATCAGTTTTTTATGACTTTCGTAGGCCTGTTTTCTCTTAATTTTTTGAAGTTCCTTGGCCGGTATTGTGTCATCATTTACTATGATATCGTCCATCGTCTTCTCCCTATATGACTAATGATCCCATTCTATATTAACAAACTGATCTAATGATTCTGGGTTGGCTATCGCCGTTAAGTTGACTATTTCTTCGCCATGGATAGCTCTCGTCACCGCTAATTCCACCTTTTTGCCACTACGAGTATAAGGTATATCGTTTACTACCAAAATGGCGGCTGGTACGTGCCGAGGAGTCAGTTGTTGCCGTATATGCTTCTTAATGGACGAAACCAGCACATCATTCCATGTAGTTCCCTCAGACAGCTTAACAAATAATATCACCTCTACGTCACCGTCAGCAGTGTTCCGACCCACAGCAATGCTATCTGCTATCTCGTCCATGGACTCGACCTGTCGGTAGAGTTCTGCCGTTCCAATCCTCACACCACCAGGGTTGAGAGTCGCGTCAGATCTCCCATAAACAACAATTCCGCCAGTATTAGAGTCAATCTCAATGAAATCTCCATGCCTCCAAACTTCACGATCGGGATAATAATCAAAATAAGCTTCTCGAAACTTCACTCCCTGCGGGTCCTGCCAAAATCCAACCGGCATCGAAACAAATGGTTTCGTACAAATCAGCTCCCCTTTTTGATCCTTCACAGAAATTCCCGCGTGCTCACCCCAAGCTTCGACTGCCATCCCTAAGCCAGCCCCTTGAATCTGCCCTCGGTGAACCGGCTTAATGGGGTTTCCCAGCATAAAGCATGAAATAATATCAGTGCCACCACTGATAGATGCCAAATGAATCTGTGGGAACTGCTCATAAACCCAATCGAAGTGCTCGGGTAATAGCGGCGCTCCTGTCGACAGAATAGTTCTAAGACTAGCTGTGCCTTCGATTTGGTTGGGTTTTACCTTGTTGTTAATACAATACGAAAGATATTTGGGACTTGTTCCAAGAACAGTGACCCCTTCATTAGCTATGAACTCCCACAACACATCAGCTCTGGGAAAGTTCAGAGAACCCTCGAAAACTGCGAGGGTTGCACCGGTACTCAACCCCGAAGCCATCCAGTTCCACATCATCCAACCGCAGGTTGTAAAGTACAACAACCGGTCACTCGGTTGTAGATCACAGTGGAGCATCAACTCTTTCTTATGTTGCAGCAACGTTCCACCGGTTCCATGCACGATGCATTTGGGAACCCCAGTCGTGCCAGATGAAAACATAATATAAAGCGGATGAGAAAAATCCACCGGTTCAAAGTCGATATCCAAAGGCTCGGCGTCACTATCACTAAAACCACTACTTGCCAAAAAATCGCCCCAACTCAACATCGCTGTGTTCTTTGCCAGTTCTGCCTGATCGTTTAGACCCTGGATGTTCACAGAGACCGAACAAAGCACCGAAGGCAGGACTTCAAGACAGGATTCAACGGTTTCTCGGAAAGAGTGACACCTGCCACCATATGAGTAGCTCTCGGTAAAAAACAAACACTTTGGTTCCACCTGCTTTAGTCGGTCGATGATACCACCCTCACCAAAATCTGGAGAACAAGAGGACCAGATTGCCCCAATTGAGGCGGTAGCTAACATCGCGACTAGAGCTTCTGGAACATTAGCCAAGACTCCCGCAACGCGGTCTCCTTTTGAAACTCCCATTTTACGCAAAGCCTGAGCAGTCCGTGCAACGTCATTACATAATTTGGCCCCATCGTAAGACTGCCGCGTTCCGGACTCGGCATAGCCAACAATAATCTCTCTCTTGTCATCAAACGCCGGTAACATATTATGAGCAAAGTTCATCGTTGCCCCACCAAACCATTCGCCGCCTAACATACCGCCGGACTTAGGCGGAATAAAAACTCTCTCAGGAGGTGATATCCATTTTATAGAAACATACTCAGCCAATAGCCCCCAAAAATCGGAAGGGCTATCTAGTGACCATTGATATAAGGAATCGTAATCAGAAACTTCAGGAAACTTCGAACCAGCTAGATCGGTAAAACGCTGCATGTATGAAGCAGCCCGACGTTTCTCGCTGGCGCTCCAAACCCAATCTTCCATATCTACATCTCCCTAATGTGCGGGTTCAGATAACACCCACCATATAAGGAAATTAATACATTTAACAATAAAAGTGTCTCAAGAAGCTAAATATATCCGAGTTGTCGCCATTTAAATGGAGTTCTGTCATTCGTAGCAGCATCGAGGGGGCATCGTCATTCCAGCAGCGCAGCTGCGTTGGGAATCTCTTGATCTTGCCAAGGATCGCCGACGTTCACTGGGGGATGACCTACTCTCAAGAAAGCAGATCATATATTCTCCGAATCAATCTACTTTGACGCTTTGATCGATCTTTTTCGCTAGTTCTCTAATGCGGGCTAAACCGGTTAGCTTACTTTCAGACGGATCTGATGCCGGAGATTCACTTGCCGGGCTCTTAGCTTCGGTAGCTGGTTCATTATTTTTAGCATAGCTCTGCTTAGCATATGCATTTGAAATTGGTTTAGAGGCACGGGTATCGGATTTCCGATCAGACCTTAAAACGTCCCGAGAAGCAGGAGTTACACCTTTTAAGTCCGAACTTTTAGAGAGTGACTCATTTTTTAATCGATGTTCAGCATGACCAAAGCTAACAGGTTTATCCTCGACAAGCCCAAGCTGCCCTAATCGTCTCTGGGCTGTGCGTTCGTTAACACCAAAAAAATCGGCCGTTTTTTGAACGGATTTAAATTTATTGTAAGCTTTTGTGAGCATCGCCTTAGGCATAATTAAGGCCGCTGCAAAACTATCAGCTTCCTGCTCCATTTGCTCACCTTGGATCTCAGCGGTGTTTTGCAGCAGCTCTCCGGAGTAACGCTTTGCCGGAGAAAGGATCTCTCTCAACCCGCTGGTGTTCCACTCACCTTTTGCAATATGAGGCTGAACATGTAGAAAAAAATGACCTAGAAGGTGAGCCAGTAAAAAACTTCGCTCATCACGGGCCTGAATACTTTCATTCATAAACCCCACAACCTGGAACATCCCTCTTTCATCTTTGACACACAATATGGCGTCGTCTTCTAGTGGACCGACTTCCAAGCGAATACCTACGGCCTCGACTAGGTTAACAAAGTCTAATTTTGGTGCTGTACTCGCTTTCCCGGCATAATACTTGCGAACCAACACAACCAGCCGCTCAATATCTTTATTAGCGACACACGCTACGATCTCTGGAAAAATAGCGATCACTTTGAAGCTCCTTTGATAACGTTTATAAATATTATACCCCATTTTAACTCATAGATAAAAATCTCCGAGTACACGTAGCAGCCAAAAACCGGTCCCTACGGTAGAAAGCAAAAGAAATCACTACCTTGTAACCCACTGTATCAACAATAAAAACAGGATAACTTAACGTTTTTCTTTCTATAACCGATTGAGAACTTACTACAAAGGAACCGTAGTACTTTAATTGAGAAGGAGAGAAAAAATGGGACTCCCACTTTTTGGCGAACGAAGAATGACTATCCGCAAAAGCTTGACCGGCCTATTACCTGGCCGACTTCAGGATGCAGATGGGCAAGATATAGCATGCCGGCCCGTAAATGTGTCGATCCATGGTATCGGTATTGTCAGCGATCAGCGACTTGACCCCAATAGTTCGATTACATTTACCGTTCAAGATAAAATAATTGAATTAAAAATTGCTTGGGCACAACCCGGCTTCGGCAAGCGAGATCTGTTCAGATATGGATTGCTTACTACCGATCAAACGATCAACATCGAGCAGTTATTTTTAGATAATGGCTGTTTAAAATAAATTAACATCAAGCTGTAACTACTGAGCACAAAGCGTTTCAAGGAATAACTTTGTTTCCCCAAGCATTAAACCCACATCAATGACAAAGAGATCATTGGTGTGGATTTAACTATAAAAATCTTTCTACAAGAACCATTACCGTTCTTCTTCCTACTAATAAATTCCGAAAAAAAATCATCAACTTCATTAATTCGTTGAAAAAAAATTGAAAATTTGAAAACATTTAGGTAGATATAATATATAACAATAACAATGCAGCTTTCTTAACTCCTGATTTGAGGAAATTAAAAGCTGCGCATTGAAAAAGAATTGGACTATGATTGTTCATAAATACGCCAACGAAAATAAGACTCACCATTGGTGGTGGGTTTTATTTGTTTATAATGTCTCTAATTAAAGGAGGGGTAACCCGTGGCAAAAGCTACTAAGAAGAAGGCTACTACAGCCAAGAAGAAAGCAACAAAGAAGAAGGCTACTAAGCGCAAAGCAGCTACTAAGAAAAAAGCTGTAAAGAAAAAAGCAACTAAGAAGAAGGCTACTCGTAAAAAAGCTGCTAAAAAAGCAACTACGAAGAGAAAAGCCACTCGTAAAAAAGCTGCTAAGAAAAAAGCAACTAAGAAGAAGGCCACTCGTAAAAAAGCTAAGAAAAAAGCAACTAAGAAGAAGGCCACTCGTAAAAAAGCTGCTAAAAAAGCAACTAAGAAGAAGGCTACTCGCAAAAAAGCTGCTAAAAAAGCAACTAAGAAGAAAGCTACTCGTAAAAAAGCTGCCAAAAAGGCAACTAAGAAAAAAGCTACTCGCAAGAAAGCTACACGAGCAAAGAAGAAGTAAGTTAGTACCTTCTGAAGCGCTTCAAAAGTTACTACGAGGCTCTAGACCCGGGAAGTTCGCTTCTCGGGTTTTTTATTACCAAAATCTAGTAAACCGAGATTTACCGCCAAGGATCCAGAGCATAAGTAAAATCTTCAGGCTGGCTGGCACAATAATTCCCCGAAACACCGGGCTGATTATAGTTTAGGACACAAACTATCTGTTCATTCAAAGTTTTTGCGTGACTAAACTCTTGTTTTTGGTACTTGCAGTAGCGATCCTCATAGGTAATAGCACAAACTTTTTTGCCATTTCCCTCTTCGGAATATACGTAGAAGTGCCTAGGTGAAGAACCAAAAGAGCATAAATCGAAGCCGTTACTATGAATATAACTGCGGACACATATTCTCGGGTCAGCTTGTAGACTTGAAACGGAAACAATAAACGTTAATAAGATTAACCAAAACCGAATCATATTAGCTCCCCGCTTCCTAAATCATACATGTACCATATAATAAACCATAATCCCGGTAATGGAAACATAGGCCCAGATCGGAAGAGTTCGTTTGGCCCACCAACGATGTCTATCCCACTCGCCTTTAATCGCTCGGTATGCCGTAATCCCAACCAAAAAAGGAGTTACTGCCGCCAAAATGATGTGACTAATCAGGATGGAATAATAAAACATTCGCCATTCCCCTAGATAGTAAACAGCATCACTTGTTAAATGATAAACCACATAACAACCCAGAAATATCGCCGAGCAAAGCAGTGCGATGCCCATACAGAACCTGTGTACTTGCCGAAGGTTGATACGAATTGCTAAATACCCAAGTAACATCCACATAAGTGCAAGACCGTTGAAGCAAGCTTCGACAAAAGGTAAATCCATTAATAGCCTTCTTTCTCAATCATTCGGAGTTTCTTTAGAGATGTTTTCGAGCTCCCTAGCTAACATCATCAGAGAAGGCCCAATTAACCTCCCCTTAACCCTATATCGCACATGACCACTAGCATCTACTAATAATGTCGCGGGCAATGAGTCCACTCCAAGGGCAGTAGAAACGATTCCGTCAGAATCAATCAAATTTAAAAATTGTTTTTTCTCCAGTTTATTGGACTCCAGAATATCCTGCCGACTATCAGATGTCGCGACCCCTACAAAACTCACACCCTGCCACTCGGGATCTTCTTGTAAAGCGACCAGGCTTTCTGCATCAGCATCACAAACCCCACACCAACTTGCCCAGAAGTACAAAATTCGAGGACCCTTCGCAAGAGAGCTATAGGATACATTTTTCTTTTCTGAGGGTAGAGTTTGCAGAGGGTCGCTAAGTACAGGCAGAGTAAAGTCTATCTCAGGGCCAAGTGATTGAGGTTTGTCTGTGTAGAGATGAATACCTAAGTAGAACGCGAAGATCGCGAAGAAGATTCCTATATTTAAAAAAAAAATCTTTTCTTATCGTTTTGCATCAGCTTCCCGCTTTCCTCGCGACCAAGCGTAGTAAACCACTCCGCCTATTGCGATTAAAGGAACAAACGTTAATATTACCGTGGTAAAAATAAAAGCCCAACGAGCAGGGTCCTCACCAAAGCCACAGACCGAACAGCTAAAAGCTGCACTAGAAACAAATAGATTTATAGAAAAAAATAGCCAAGCCATAAAAGGACCTTCTTTTCGCAACGGCTAGAAGTATACCAGAACATAAAGAACAGGCCAAATCGCTACTACAAACCCCCAAAAAAGCTGCATAGCCCGGAAGGCCGACAAGGGAAGTTCGTTCTTACGAAGAGAAACCAATACAAATAACATCGCTATTATCGCTGCAGTAGCATGAAAAGCATGTGAACCAATCAACAAATAGAAGCATGCTGAAAAAACCCCAGCTTTCATAGTCATTCCACCAGCCATGAGCTGAACCCATTCAGAGCCTTGAAAGACTACAAAGAATGCACCGAGGATAATAGACCAAGTGAATAGTGTAATCGCTTCGTCTCGCTTGGATTGCTCTAATTTACGCCCCGCCAAAAAAATCAATACTCCACTAATAAGAAGCATGAGAGTGTTGAAAGCTGTGGCTTCAACAGGTAACCGAACCTCTCCAGGAGGAACCCAGTTATCAGCCCTACCCGCTTTGATAATAATATAAGCGCTTATTACTCCGGTGAAAAACATAAGCTCAGTAAATATAAAAATCAGCATTCCCAAAACATGATTTGAAAATACTGATCTGTGACGAGAGAGTGCCCCCGGCTTCATTGATGGACTATAAGACAAACTTCCTTCGATAGTACTCAATGGTGCTCCGGCTCTTGTTCTTCCGGGTCCATGATATTAGCGTGATGCTCAATTAGAGACTTTGATTCCACGTTAATCCAGTTAGTACCTTCATTGCGCATAACATCTGGAGCCACGCCTGCAAAGAATATAGCTACCATCAAAAGCATGAAATAAAGCATGTAGTGAATATATTTCTTCTCAACATTCAGATGCATAAAACGAGAGGCCACAATCCCTGCCTTAATAATCGCTATACCAAAAGCGGTCACCAAAGTTAGAATTTTAATCTCTAGCATCGGACCGCAGATACTGATAATGAGTAGCACCAACAACAAGGCCCAAATTTTTACGTAATACATCTCTGAATGTGGTTCGTGACTTTCCATAAATCCTATCCTTCTTATAACCCTAATCTACTTCGCAATATAAAGTAATGGGAACAAAAAGATCCAAACGATATCGACAAAATGCCAATAAATACCGATCAATTCTACACGTTGAAGATTCTTTCCTTTAATCACATCAAAGGAAATAAATGCCATAATAATCGCACCCGCTATCACGTGGATCGCATGAAGACCCGCAGCGGTATAATAAAACGACCAAAATAAACTCTTACCGATAGTAAGACCATGACTAATCTCATAGGTCCATTCGCAACCTTTAACAACTAAAAAGCTTAACGCCCCACCAATCGTTAACCATAGATACATAAAAGCTCTACGACAGTCTTTAATCTCAGCAGCCCTATGTGCCAGAACTGCAAATAAACTAGAAGTCAGAAGAATAAGGGTATTTAAACTCCCTGCAAAAGTATTGGTATGAACCGCTTCTTCTGACCAGTGACCATATAGCAGTCTAAAAAACAAATAGCAGGATAACAGACCACCGAAAATAACTATCTCGGAGCCAAGAACCCACCAAACCGCCAACTTACCAGTCGATATACCGGTAACACTTCTTCTCGTTGCAATTGGTTGTACCATTCCCACTTTAGTAAATTCCTTATCTCAACTAGACCTATATGATATCACGGCTTTTCGTTCTGAGGCCAATAATCTGATTCTCTACCTGGAACACTATACTCGTAAGGACCACGATAAACCTCTGGCATCTCGGCAAAGTTACCGTGAGGTGGCGGAGACGGCGCAACCCACTCCAGCGTATTTGAGTTCCATGGGTTATTACCTGCTTTTTTACCTTTAAACATACTGTAGAAAAAGTTGATCAGAAATGGGACTTGGAATACCAACATAACAATCAAAGACGTCGTAGCAATCACTCGAAGGCGCTGCATGTCTGGAGTAGCTAAGTCAGGGAAGTTCTCGTAACTATAAATCCTACGATGCTGTCCTGATGTACCCAGAATGAATAATGGGATAAAAATAAAGTTAAAAGGTATTACGGTTCCCCAGAAATGAATTTTTCCCCAGGTTTCATTCATCATCCGGCCAAACATTTTCGGAAACCAATAATAAAGGGCAGCAAATACCGAAATAATAGCGATCGGCACGAAGGTGTAGTGAAAGTGAGCGAGCACGAAATAGGTATCATGGAAATAGATGTCAGCAGCACTAGAACCTAAGAATATCCCAGTCACACCACCTATTAAAAACTCAACTAGAAAGGCCAACGCAAACAACATGGCTGTTGAAAACTGAATAGAGCCACCATAAAGGGTAGCGATATATACAAACAACATCTCGGCAACTGGAATTGAAATAAGCAGCGTTGTAACGGTAAAAATATTAGCCATTCGCGGATCGATACCAGAGACAAACTGATGATGAGCCCATACAAAGAAGCTTAGAATCGCGGTTCCTAGAGCAGTATAAATAACAGTTTTATAGCCAAACAGTTTCTTTCTAGCAAAAGTACACATGACCTCAGCTACAATCCCCATAGCAGGAAGAAGTACTACGTAAACCTCAGGGTGTCCAAAAAACCAGAATAAATGTTGCCATAAAACGGGGTCACCGCCCTTGGCAGGATCAAAGAAACCAATGGCCATCGTTTGATCGAACAGCAGCATAACAGCACCAGCTATCAGAGGGCCAACGGAAGCCATGAAAAGAATCGACGCAATAACGATCATCCACACAATCATGGGTATATCAAACATCTTCATGCCTGGCGCCCGAGAGTTCATGGTTGTCGTAACAAAGTTGATACCGCCGATAAGAAAGGCCACAAACTCCAACGCGACAGCGACCACCCAAAGAATTGAACCTAAAGGCGTTAAACTGTATTGAGAATTCGCCGATAGCGGTGGATAAGCAGTCCAGGCACCACCGAAACCACCACCTGGAACAAAAAGTGATCCAATGATAATCAAGGCACTAAGTAGAAATATTTGATAGGACAATCGGTTCAGGCGTGGGAACACCATGTCATCGCAACCAATCATCAAAGGAATTAAAAAGTTACCTAAAGCTGCAATCAGCACAGGCATAGCAACCCAAAAAATCATGATCGTGCCATGATTAGTTACAAGAGCATTATACTGAGCTGGACTAACAGTACCAAAGCCTAAAACTTCCTGCCCTGGAAATGCTAATTGCATCCGGAACACGTAAACAAAGAAGCCGCCGATCAACGCCATGAACATACCGGTAAATAGGTACTGCATGCCGATAACTTTATGATCGACTGAAAAGATATACTTTTGCCAGAAGCTTACTTCATGGTGGTCACCGTGACCCGCTGCTGCATTACTACTCATAGTATAATCAACCCCATTTTAACTATCTTTCAACCGCGAGACGTCTGCTCTAACCAACGATTGTGATCTTCATCACTTTCTACGTGTAGCCTTGACCCCATAATTCCGTGACCAATACCGCACATTTCTGCACACTGGATATCGTAAGAACCTATTTTGGTAGGTTTAAACCAGCCGGTAATAACTCGTCCAGGTACAGCATCTTGTTTCAGTCTGAAAACTGGGACAGAAAAGCTATGCAGTACATCTTTCGACTCTAATTTATAATGATACAAAGTATCTTTTTTAAGTCGGAGTTCATCCACCACAGCAATATCATCTTCCGTATCAATCAACCCATCTTTTCCAGGGTGAATGAACGTCCAAGACCATTGTTGACCAACGATTCTAACTGTTTCTTGAGCTGGAGGTAAATCTTGCTTCACGCCGTACCAAACCTTAATAGCAAGAACAATGATGACAACGTCGCAGATTAGAATCAGATTATGAGGTATATGAATCCACTTCATCTCCTCTTTCTTCTCACCAGTGATATATTGAGCTTTTTGCCCAGGACGACGACGATATTTAAATATGAAGTAGAACAGTACACCCTGAGCTACAAAAAACCAAAACCCACCTAGAATTGCAACAACGAGGATGACTAAGTCAATGTCCGCTGCATAACTCGAAGCTCTTTCAATAAAGTATTCCATCGTTCAAAGCCGCCCTTTAGCACCAACTACAAGATGAATAAAAAAACTACCCCAACGTAGAGAATCACCCCTACCGTTACGATATAAAAAACCTTCTTTGAAAACTCATCGGGATCGATTGGAGTTTGATCCATATTAAAACCTCCCAAAATTATTTTCCAAATGCTTTCATGTAAGCAATTACATTAAGCACTGCCTTTTCATTTACCAAAGTCCCAACCATTGGCCCCATGTAGGCTCTCGTTTGGCTACCACGTTGACTTTTCCAAATGCTTTTATATAAGCAATTACATTAAGCGTTGCTTTTTCATCTACCAAAGTACTAGCCATTGGGGCCATTGAAGCTCCGATAGGGTCAAGTTGAGGATTACTCCCTCGTATACCAGATTTAAAGTGCTTGAGCTGAGTCAATAAATACCAATCGCTTTGGTTTGCTAACGGCGGAGCATTCAGCACCTGCATACCTCGAGCCTTAGCGCCATGACAGGCCGCACACACCATATACGAGCTTTCACCAGCAACGGGGCTACCCTTTAACGTTCTAGGTGGATTAACCACCTCGCGTTCGGAAACATACTTAGCAATCGCATCGACATCGACATCATTTTGAAGAGTTCTAGCCATAGGCCGCATACGAAGGCCACCTTCATCGTTAGCGTGTAGGCCACGACCGCCGCTTCTAAACTTCATCAACTGTGCTTTTACATACCACATAGGAAGGCCAGCAATCGCTGGAGCAGCTAAAGACTTTTTACCCTCACCATTTTCACCATGGCAAGTTCCACAAAACTTGAATATCGACTCAACCTTGGTTGAGCTCGCTAATATAATAGAAGAAGTAAAAAAAACAGAAACGAGTGTTAAAAGTCTCAGATAGTGCATCCACATACCACTTTTAGAAATAAACAAAAGTCGTAACAAAATTCGACAGCCTCAATTAAACTTATGATGACACTTTTCCCAATTCCTCGCAAGTACATTCAACTATTTGATACTACTTCTCAAAATCCTATGTTTTACTCATCGCCTAGTTGAGACAGGTCCACTTCTTCTAACTTTTTTAACGTATGTACAGATTTTAATTTATAGCCATACTTACCTAACTTAACAGCGTACACCTCACGGCGTTCACGGAGTTTTCTTAGGGTGCTAAGGTATGCTAACTGCACTATCTCCGTTCGGGTACGATAACGCATCGGCGAACCAGACATAACCTTCGCACACTCTTCATCCGGCTCAAAAACAATAAAGTCGACCGATGGAAAACGCTCTGTTACGTGCTTCAGAGAACTCTCAAACCTAGAGGAAACTAAAGCTTTAATAGTTTGGATAAAACCATGCACACCACCTAACTTATCAGTACTACCAGGAGTGTTTGACGTGTAGGGCTTCAAGGGATTAATAATCACGACTAACGAACAGCCTTTGTCGACCACCAATTCTAAATCGGTAGTTTTCGTCACCTGCCCGTCAATAAACCAGCGACCTTTGATAGACTTCGGAACAAAAACAGGCGGCAACGCAATCGAGGCACGAACGGCCTCGCTTACCGGAACATCATCCCATGGTGGCAGCCCGAAAATAACATGCTCGTAAGAATCTTGATCGGTAGCACCGATAAAAAGTTCACTCTTAAAATTTTTAAAATTATCATCAAGCTCTACTGTCTCAGTAAATATATCTCGAAAAAAAAGCTCTAGTTTACTACCTCTAAAAAAACCAGTCGGTACCGAACCTGAAATTTTAGACAACCATTTTTGAGGACTTAGCCCCGCCCAACCTAAACTTTGTTTCATAAGCCTTTGAGCAATTTCAAGCCCAGCAATATCAAAAATCGCCCCACTCGTTAATGAAGGCAATAGATCGGATTTCTGATGTAAAGACTTAATAACTTCGTCCAAGGAAATACCAGCAGCAAACAACGAGCCCACAATGGAACCACTACTAACGCCAGATACGACATCAACATGATTCAACTCACGACCTTCAACTGATTGCTCTAAGGCATACAAACAACCCAGCTGATATAAAAACCCCTCTAATCCGCCGCCGCTTAGAGAAAGTCCTACACGATTTTCCTTAATAACACCTTCAGCCAATATACGTTTTAGCCAAAGAACCAAAGCTGCAGTATTCTTGGGTGCAACACATACATCACGAATATCGAGTTGACCAAGCTCAAAAGCATGCTCAGGTAAGTGATCTTGTCGTTCAATAATAGCGACTACTCGACTCATCGGAAACAAAAAGTCCGGTCCCCATAAATCTGCCAAAGCTTGAACATCTTTTTTTATCAACCGAACCGCATCCGGAGCAGGTGTAGAACCATCACCCCTTTCATCGTAAATCAAAAGATCTACAGGGTAAGAACGCAAATGACCACCTACCGCATTTAGGTCGGTCAGAATATTAATTTGAAGAACGGTATCCCCAAGCAATGAGTGCCGAAGCTCAAAAGCCTCCGCAACCGCCCCACCAGATTCAACCGTCGTCGCGTATAGTCTATTCAGCGCTGTTGCTACATTAGAAAGCTCATCTTTGGAGCAAATATAAAGTAGGTGATATCTCATCAAAGACCTTTGGTTTTATAGGCGCGCAGTCTTTTCAAAAGACCTCCACCACTAACATAGCCTACTACATTTTCTTGACTGAGCTGCATCGCCTCACTATCCAGTAGCACTAAAGTAGGAAGCCCACTGATTCCATATTTATCCATATGATCATCATCTTCATCAGTACCCTTCGTAAGGTCTAGCTTTATAAGAACCCAATGTTCCTTGAGCTCTCTCACAACCCTAGGATCAACAAAAGTAGTTACATCCATTTTCTTACAGGCTTCACACCACTCTGCCCAATGATCCATTAAAATAGGCTTATTCGATTCCCTGGCTGCGGCAAAGCCTTCTTCCAAGCTCTTGTGCCATTTAAGTCCATCACTTGCGCCGATATCACCCGATGAAGTTAGCCACTG
>Ga0222674_1000251_pt1 | contig 23722 bp, 37 predicted proteins | sample AntAcemetagen866_FD_179804 | JGI IMG/M metagenome (GOLD analysis project Ga0222674, IMG submission 179804) | Saline water microbial communities from Ace Lake, Antarctica - #866 | ecosystem: Environmental > Aquatic > Non-marine Saline and Alkaline > Saline | place: Antarctica: Ace Lake...
CATTGAAATGATTTTCTCGCTTGTACGAATAGTTTATGACCTTTCCGGATGTTTCTTGTTCTTCTCGGTAGGTGAGTTCTTGGTTTATGTGTACAGCGACAACTATACCACATCCATCACATATCAAATCACTCGTGTCTTGGATGTGAACAATATTACTATATGTACAGGTCTCACATATATCCATCGTTCTCTCGGGCTGCCTGTATATATTCTGTTTTTCTACATCTATGAGATAATCCGTAAATATATCCTTTCGTGCGAGACCAACAGTCTCCTTCACATTGAAAACATTATCAGTGTGTATTTTGTCGTCTATCTGACTTAGATGACGTTCGATGAAAGGCATACACTTAATAATGTATTGAGACATCTCAAACTCATATTTAGATTTGTTATGTGGCTCTCTACTAATAAGGTCCGACCATTCTTCTATTTTATTATTATATCTACTTAAAAAATTACCTTCCATCTTTATATAAAGATGCTCATCAAACTTTTAAGTAACCTTTATTACTATTACAAAAAATTTACGACACCGGTGGACTATAAAATTATATCAGAAGAAATAGAATATAAAATTAATTATGATATGAAATATCTAGTAGAAGATAATTTTTGGAGGCGAGAAAGTAAAGATTGGGATGGTATATTAGATTATTATTACGTGAATGTAACAGGTTACAATTTTAGAAACACTTCTATACCACAAAATGTCGAGAACCTCATCTTACGAATCAATTATTATTTCAATGGTGTGGTATATACATCAGTTTCGAATGATATAAATTTTATACCAACACCTAACGAGGAGCAGAGTATGAGTTTTAATATCCCGTTGAGTAGTGCTTGGATAGTTGATCATGATGATAAACCACTACAGAACATTACTGAAAAGGTGAAACGCTACGCTGGTCCTAGAAATGACTTTCATGGACAGAGAGTAACACTCGAAGATTTTTTATATTATGAACCTCAAGTTCTGAAAACACGATTTCCAAAAATTGTGATAATTAACGGAATTGGTATGAAAAAGACTGTATCAACCACAACCGGATTTACAACCGATCTTCGGATACCATAAAAGTCAAATGTATATTGTTCAATTGATGAAATCAGTCTTCAGATACTTTGGTAGCCAGGTAAAACTTAAGCTCACCCAAATTGGCTACATTGTATTTTAAAATTAAAAAACGGTTACCATTTTCTTGTATAATTTGCACAGACGCACACATACTCGTCGCCTTTGTAAAGATATTTAGGTACTTCAAACTGTACAATCCTATTATATTGGGGCTGTGCTCTGGACACTCTATGGATGTTTCCTGATTCGCGAAATCACCTTCACATTTCAAATGAATCATGTTCCCCTCGCGTCTAATTTCAATCTCTGACCCTAAATTGGACATGTCGCGACAGAGTCTCTGGAAATCTGCGGATGGTAAAGTTGTGATAGTGGACATCTCAACATTTGGTACTTCGATATGATTCTCGTTGATATCGAGGAGTTTAAGTTGGAACTTTGTACTTGTCTTCTTGGTCTCACTCGTGATATCTATGTTCATAAACTCCTTCGAATTGATTTCAATCTTAATCACATCGTTATTCGTGATTGTTTTCATGATTTTGAAGGTATTCGACATATTTATACCTGCGATGATCTCATCCTGGTCACATTCGTATTCTTCAAAATTATCAGCCGCCAAAAAAAGGTCGATGAGAGAAGTTCTCGCTGTATCCAGTGTGACTACGTACATTCCCTGTGGTCTGAAATATATATTTACATCGTTTAAGATATCCTTTAGAACTTCAAATATTGATTTAAATGCAGTAGCTTGTATCGAAACTAATTTCATATCTATTGAGAGAATCGACTTACATCTTTAAATCCTTATACACTTCACCCTTATTCACATCCCTGTTAATCTTTTCCTCGAGCTCCTTGGTCATCGCGGGTTGGAGAGATTGACCATAGTTGTCGATAAAAAAATGACCTGAATCTTTATCACTTCCATCTATCGCGGACATGGAAGAGATTGCGCTCCCAAACCCCGCATGTTCAATATCCTTTTTGGGTAAGAGTGACTCTAGCCAGTTTTTTATTTCGTTACCTACGAGAATCTTCCCGTTCTTGGTCAGCATGGTCGGTACACGGTTGATCTTATTGGTATATTCCCTCGGTATACCCTGTGTATTGACGTTGTGATAATGTATCAACTGTTTCAATTGGTTGTTATCATTGATATATTCAACTAAACTCATAGAGTGTTTGCACCTGGGGCTGTAAATCAACAACGACATCTAATATGTATAGGGTATTTTGTAAAAAAAAATTAACGCATTATAATAAAGGATGCATACACTCAAGATTGTATTCGGGATTATACTCATCGTGGCTCTCCTGGCGATGTTCAGGCGTGAGACATATTCCGAATCATTCGGGTTTTCAGGGTACAAGAAACCAATCAACTACGTAAAACTCGACGACCCCAGACCAGACTATTCTGGGTATTCGCTCGTGGGAAGTAATGTCGATCATGACATGATGGAGAAGTTCGTGATGGAAACGAACAAGGAGTTACTCAAACGCCTTGGGTTTTCTGTGTACATAATAGAGACACAGTCGGTCAAGACGTATGAGGGTATTGCAGGCAGGATGTACGAATGTGTGTTCATGGTCGTAAAGAATGATGGTTTCTCGTTCGGTTTCACCGTGATCGCGTCGTTCGTCGAAAAAGATGGAAATATTCGTGTACGATCTCTCCGCTCCCAACCCCTCCGTGACCAGGCGCCGGACGATATTAGCATATATACAAAAGATTCTGTCGGTAAGGAATTTGTAAAATATAAACTCATCAAGGAGAGTGCTATGCCGACTCTCGATGGGTTAGAATCCGCAAAAAATAAATTAAGTTAATTGTAATGATCAGCATCAATGATATCATACGAATTGATGATAAGAAGAAAAGGATCAAAAAGGAAATATACACGAAAATTTACGAACAGTTTTCATCGAAGATTAGAAAATCCGTAGAACTTGGTCATAAACAGGTGTTTCTCACAGTGCCTATATTTCTTCTAGGCTATCCGGTGTACGACAGGGGGGCTGCAGCTAAATACGTGATGAGACAATTTCAGCACGGTGGGTTTGAAGTTCGTCAGTTGAGTGATTTCGATATATATGTATCCTGGAACACTTCAAAAAAGAAAAGAGAAACACGCAGTGAAGTTGATGATGATACCGATTTTCCGAATCTCATGAACCTAAAGAAGATAGCCAACCAGTACAGGAGAAATGGTGCGTAGTAAATTTTGAATTTTAAAACCCAATTAATCATAAATGGATAATTTGAATATATTAGTCGAGGCAAAGAAGGAGTATCTCGGACAAATGTGTACGATTATGTGTCCACCTATGATTGATGTTTTTTGTGATATGTATGATGAAGCGACCAAACTTTCCAAGGGTAGGAAGGTTTTGATCATGTTTCAGAAATTATTAAAGGAAGTCCCAAACTGGTCGAACGCCATGTCTAAACAACATGCGGATAATATCGCGAATCGATGTGCATGGTTCAATGATCTCTTGGCTGCCGTTTTCGTCGCATGTACGAAAATTCTTTCCTCGGTTCGACTCAAGGCGGATAATAAGAAAATTTCTCTAAAACTCCCTACGAACGATATTTTCATCCAAACGTGTTACAACAACATCGCGAAGGAACTCTACCGCGACCCCTATATTTTCAGTGAGGAACAGAGCGTTTACAACAGGGATGAGAAACTATCCGTTCGTTTATGTTTGTGCATCGAGAATTCCGTAAAGGAACTCATTCCCGTTCAGCAGATTCTGCAGACGTACATGTCCCAGGAATCTAGGGATATCGATCTTGACGGTGAAGTTCAGGATAGCGAGGACCCAGACATATATGATGAACATGATCCCGAGTCGATGATGGAACCGGAGCCGGAACTGGAGCCGGCTCCTATGATGGAACCCGAACCCGAGCCGGCTCCTATGATGGAACCACAGTCGCAGGAGTTCAAAACAATTACATCTGTTCAGTACGACGAACCAGAACTTCAGCAGCCGGAGCAGCCGGAGCAGTTTGAGGATGATGATGTACTTTTCGGTGACGCACCAGAGACCCGTACAAAAAAAGTTGGCTATTATTAAATGGAACTCTCTGATTATTTACGTGACCCAGTATACGCCGCTCTCATAGCGGGTGCCACAACAGCCGGGTACATCCATCTCAAGGCTTATTTAAATAACGAAGGAAAATTGGAATTAAACCAGTACACGAAGCCAGCGGTTCTTGTCGCCATTCTCGTGTATATGATCATACTCAATGGTCTCGGTAAAAAGGAGACCATTTCCAATGAACCTTTCTAAACTTAAAGATTACAGGTATTTAATAAGAAATGGCGTCCGTATCTGCGTTTAATGATATGATGGGACAATTTCTTGTGGAATTGCACAAGTCCTTTCCAGATGAAAAGAGTGTTAAGAAAATGCTGACGTCGTTTGATCTTATTAAAACGACTTCACCCAAGATGATCGTCGATGGTTTCATGACTAGTGTCTCCCCCCACGCAGACCGGATTTCTTCAAAGGATGAAGATTTCATTCTCATTCACTCCCCAGATATTGATTTTCTCAAAGAGATTGATCTCGTTAGTTTGTGGACTCGCATGAACGAAGGTACCAAGGCTGCTGTATGGCAATATCTCCAGACCCTGTACATCCTTGGTACGACTATTCAGTCCGTCCCCGAGGAGACACTCTGTATGATAGAAAAACTCGCGAAAGAGTGTGCGGAGAAGATGCAGGGTAGTGATGGTGAAATTAATCAGGATGCAATCATGAAGATGATGTCTGGTTTGATGGGTGGTCTACCAAAAAAATAAACCTCGACTATATTAAATGAAAGTTTGGTTCGAAGATCCTACACAACTTGTCAATACTAAAAAAATATTAGATTTCTGGCCTAATAGTAAACAAACACCAGAGGATAGAATTAATGCCGCATCACGATTTGTTATTTACGCTTCATGTGTATTATTCCTCATTCGTCGTGATCTCCGTATGTTCATTTTAGGTATGACTGTCTTATCGATCATCTATGTGATGTATAAGATGAACGTCATCAAGGAACCATATGGAGATGTACAGAGTGCACCCACGTGTCAGAAGCCGACGATGGAGAATCCCCTTGGAAACGTTTTGATAACAGATTACAATGAAGCTCCAAACAGGTTGGAAGCCTGTTATTATGCATCCGAGAAGACACTCATGGATAAATTCAGTGGTGATCAGATTTCGTACGATTCGGGACGTTCCCGTACTACACTCCCCAAGCACCAACGTAACGCCTACGAACGACAGTTCGTGACGACCGCTGTGTCGAAGATTCCAGGGGATCAGACTGCGTTCGCGGAGTGGTTATACGGATCCAAGAATAAACCAATGTGTAAGAGTGATACGAGAACATGCAGTCCCAATGCGCGTGGTACCCAGTTGGAAGCATTTGGTGGTCTTCACAGAAGTGGAGATCGTAGATAAAAATTCTTATCTAATAGTAAATGGCGTACCAGCTTCAACCTGGTCTTTCTATTGTCGAAAATAAGGGTGCTCTCCCATCAGTGAGGGCGACCGATGAAGTGTTTGTTTACCCTCAGCCCAGTCACTTGAACTATGGTTCTCGTCCCAATACAATGTTGTACGGTACCGCCCCCTATATGGCAGGTAAAGGTGCCCCAGCGAGATTTATTGAAACGAGTGATCAACTCAGACCCCAGTCTACGTCTCGGTTCAATAAGACTATCGTTCAGACCTATGAGCGTAATCTGTTCCCTCTCACCAACATGGAGTGCAAGACCCCTCTCCGCACCATGCGATATGAGCCATCGAGTACTCGTGCTGAACTCCAAAACGGACTTTTCCAGAAAAGATACGTCAATAAAAATATCGTTAAGAAGTAAGAATGGCTGATCCTATTTCCGTATTAGCTATAGCTGGTCTAATTTATGCTGGACGGTCACTGAGCACAAAGTCTAAAACCGAGATGTATACTCCTAGAGTACAGGTAATCGCACCTGGTCCTTCTCCCCCCCAACCGGAATTCAAGGAGAACGATTTCGTGTCCAGGGTAGCTGCCCCTGCGAAAACAGAGATGGAGAGCTTTGCGGATATTAGTCGTCAGCAGAGAAGTGGTGGTCAGGAAATTCTCAATATGCGTAACCGCATGTATGATCAGGGGCGTATGAACAACCTGTCTCCCATTGAGAAACAAATGGTGGGTCCCGGTCTCGGTGTCGGAGCCGATACCCCAGCTGTGGGTGGTTATCAGCAGATGTTCAGAATTAACCCAATTAACGTAGGTGAATACAGGCTCACAACTCTCCCAGGACGATCTGGTCCCGCCATGGACGTCACAGGTGGACGCTCGGCGAAGGTTGGGGAACTCACTCACAATAAACCTGAAACGACAGCCTATCTTCCTTCTCGATTACCTGTTATGGCTGGTCGTGCCCAAGGAATGACCGGTGTCGTGCCCCGTAACGAACATGAAAAGACTAAGCGTACCACCAACAGGTCTGAAACTGGTCTACGTAATGACGGTTTGGGTTTCAATGGCGCTAAGCGTTTAGTCTCTGCGCAGACACTCTCCCAAGACCCAACTCGTTTCAAGGGTGATCGTAACGATGAACACTACGCATACGCGAACCATCCAGCCCCAGGTATTCACAGTTTCCATGGTGCTTATGAAAACAGTGCGGCGACTAAGGTTACCTCTAAAACTAATGAGGAGCTCATGAAGTATGGTTTCCGACCAGAAGATCGTCGTGGTAAACCAAACCGTATGGGTAACGCTGGTCGTATGAATGTTCGTGAGAGTGCCCTTAAGCAGGGTGGGCAGATTACAGCGGTTAGAAGTGATACATCCCGGATCGATGGTCGCATGAACGCCGCGAATGGTGCTTGGACCCAACAGTACCAGAACAACACATTCCATCAACTTAACCCTTACAAGGGTACTGAAAACCCCAACTCTAGAACACTTGATATCGCGGCGCGGCAGTTAAAGAACAACCCTCTCGCCCATTCACTTTACGCTTAAATGAAAAGTCGATCGATTGATGAAAAACAATCATTAAAATAGTATACATCTATTTTAATGAAGGTTCATAACCTCAGCATAGATAGTAGTCAACGCGAATCCAACGTACATCTATATGCCAATAGTTACATTATTCAGTTGGAAAATCCCGTATATGACGTTACACAGTTCAAACTCGTGTCCGCTCGCATCCCCACCCCACAACTCACGACATGTGTCACAAATAAGACATTTAGTATAGATGGTGTCACAATTTCACTCGATGAAACGAATTACTCTACCGGTACGGAACTCGCGAGCGATTTAGATATTAAATTGACCCCACCCATCAGTAACGTAGACACTGTTACGTTTGATTCTGATACAAGTAGTCTGATCTTTTCAAATACGGAAACGGGTGTTAACGATTTTACATTTGAATTCGTAGATGGAACGAACGGGTATTTAGATAACTCCTCTACGTTAACAACACCGCATCAAATACTGGGATTTGCATCCAATAATCATACATCGACTAATAAAATACTTAGATCTGGTGCTATTAATCTTAAAGGACCTAATTCTCTCGTACTCAAACTCACAACGGGGTCTGACGAATTTACACAATCTGTGTATAGCTCAACACCCTTCTATACAGGGCACATTCTCCTAAATGGTTCCGACTTTATCAATATAAATGGTGGTGATGATCCACTCATACATCATTTTCATTCTGGACCTCAAAAAATCATAAAGGATTTGAAAATTGAATTCTTTTACATGAGTCACGGGCGTCTCATTCCATATGATTTTAGAAACCAGGATCACATCCTAAAATTTGAAATCACCTGTTCTACTGATAAATTGGAGGGTTTACCCAAGGTTCCAATTACCAACACAACGGGGGGTAAGAAGGATGAGGTTGAAGTAATAAAGAAACCTGAGGTGAAGGTTCTTTATAACCAGGAAGTATACATCTACATCGGTATTATCATTTTTTTTGGGGTAATGTTAATGCTCCTCACAAACCTTAAGGCACCACCACCGCCACAACCTCCGGTTTAACGAGAGATCGCATACACGGGTTGAGCGGGCTTGGTGACGCGGGTCGACACAGCGGAAATCGCCATGAAGACCGCAATCGAGAGGAGGGTGGTGAGCACCGCAGTGAGCGCGTACTGGGCACCACCGTTCTTGGGCACCTTAATGACCTGGTTGATGATGAAGCGAACGACATCCATCCAAGACATAGCCGCCGCGAAAGAGAAACCAGCGACAATCGCATTCAATGATTGGGTCTCGAGTTCCTGGGTAACGAGAGTGACAGTCTTAATAGCATCTTTCATCGTGAGTAATATATTATACCCTACGAAAATTATTTATTCTGGTAATAGTTCCTCCCTATCTATTTTTTTGTATTTCGTTTTGGTTTTATTTAGGAGTTGGTCGTCTCCTGATATTTCAGCACATGAACTACTGTCACTATCTGAATCATCATCTCCATACACATGTACTTTTACTCCAGAATCTGAAAAGTTCCAACCATCAGGCTCCCATGTGAACATTACTATTAATAGTATTTTTTAACATCTCTTCTGTCGGATTTTGGGGTACCCAATCATCCCATTGATCGTACGCCTCGTTTATCTCAATAAACTTGGGGTCTTCTCCTGAATAACGAACAAATTCTGGGCATTCCTCTTCGGATACCACATCCATATCTTCGTCTGAGTCTTCATCGTCTTCATAAATCTCGGGGAACATGGTTCCAATCGAGAGACCAACTGTGTGCATAGCGCAATATTTCATCGCATACTCTATATCCTCTGGTAGAAGAACGTCTCTCTCACAGGCTTTAGAATATTCAGCTGCGAGAACAGTCGCTCGTTCCATAACTGGTGTTAGGATGTTAGTCATCGTCTCGATATATTGTTCCATCATGGTATCCATATTTGATGGGATTGTTCATCAAAACGAAGACTTAGGTGAAGTATATGAGTAAAATTGTAACAAATAAAACGGAAGACTATAATAGAATGAATCTTCAGTTGAAGAAGTTCAAGCCTGAGACGATATCGGACGATCGAGTATGTGTATTCATCGGGAAGCGCAATACTGGTAAATCGACCCTCGTGAAAGATATCATGTTCCATAAGAGACATCTCCCAGCTGGAATTGTATTGTCTGGTACAGAAGAAGGGAATCACTTTTATTCTGATTTTATCCCAGACCTGTGCATTTACGGTGACTACGACAAAGATGCGATGGAACGAGTCATGGAGAGACAGAGAAAACTGGTGGGTGGAGGGAAAACAGACTGTGGTGCCTTTATGCTTTTAGATGATTGTATGTACGATTCAAAATTTCTAAAAGATAAAGTCATTCGACAATGTTTTATGAACGGAAGACATTGGAAGATTTTCTTCATGTTGACGATGCAGTATGTGATGGACCTCCCACCAGCACTTCGAGCGAATGTTGATTACGTGTTTATCCTCAGGGAAAATATAATTCAGAATAGAGAAAAGTTGTACAAGTCATTCTTTGGTATTTTTCCATCATTCGATATGTTTTGTAAGGTGATGGATGCGTGCACAGAAAACTACGAGTGTCTCGTGTTAGACAACACTGTAAAGTCTAATAAGATCCAAGATTGCGTCTTCTGGTACAAGGCAACTGTTCGAAAGAATTTTAGGGTTGGGAGTCCACAACTGTGGCAGATGCATAAAAAAATGTACAACCCCAAACATATCACACAGGCAGATGAAGATGCTAAGAATGTGACGAAGAAAACCAAACTCACGATCACGAAAAAAAAGTAAACTGCGTCACTTAACACTTCAAGAAAACCTGTGAATATATTAAAATGGCTACTGATCAAGTAAATACCATGAATCTTTTTGACGACGGTGATGGAATGGTTCCTCTACATGATAAACCATCGACAGCGTTTAAAACAAATGAAAAAAATGTGAGTAAAGATAAAGACGCGATGGATTCTACACCTATTAATGATATCATGATGGAGCACTCCCCTATGATGGACGACTCCAGGGTACAACCCCAAATGGCTCAGGGTCAGCAAGCTGTGTACCCCACCTCGGCTGCTCCCCCCCAAAAGACCGATTCCATCCCCGAAAGCAAAAACCCCCTCAACCTTACGGATGATCAGCTCACCGCACTCATCGTAGCTGTCGGTGCCGCGATTGCCGTAAGCAAACCTGTTCAGGATCGTCTCGCGACCTCTATCCCCAAGTTCCTTAACGAACAAGGGGGTAGAAGCGTTGTCGGTCTCGCTACCACCGGTGTGGTGACTGCGATCATTTTCTACATCACTAAGACATATATTATCAAGGTTTAAACGGTTGGCTGCATCATGTTGTTGTAGATGGAGTTATCTATACCACTGGAGTAAATTAGTACAGCACCGAGGACGAAAGCACCTGCGAGAATAGCCGTCAACTCAAGACGCTTCTTTCGATCGCTCCTATGAAAATTCTTGACGGTATCCTTAGACCGCTTCCACCATTCGTTCACAGCGAACGTAATGATGAGCGCGATGAGGGTAGCCATAGCAAAGAAGGATCGATCAACTGCGAGCTCGGGTTGTTCACCCACGATATAACGAGCCGCGTTGGGGATAATAACGGTTAGGAATACCAGATTCACGTAATAGTTATCGACGTGAACTGGAACCTGGGTGATCCCAAAGAAAACTAGCCAGTAAAAGAGCGCCAGCAACATCTGTGTAATAGGGGTTTGCATTTATAGTATCTCGAGATTATTATTTATCCTGAATATGCTGTCCACAAAATTTAGTTCTCTCATGCATCCTCTTATAAATCCCAATGGATTCACAAATACCCCTCAATTCTACGAAATTTTTCCAAAAGTTCTTAGAATGCGAAAACTCTGTGACTGTACTGTGTGCGAGTTCATGAATGAGGACGTGGAAAATCTGGTTCGAATCACCATCGAGACATATAGTTATGTCAGCGCCCTTGTTCACGTTATATCCGACAGTTCCGTTCATCCGCTTTAGACCTGTTATGGGAATGGGGTGGATGAGCATTTTGAATTTTTCATTTTCTGTCGCTTTTAGGTGATCACGGAGAACCTGATATTTCTCCTTTACATCGATAAGTTCCTGGGGCTGACGAGTCATGAAGAGAATAATTAGATTAATCAAAAGTAATATACCGAAAAGTTTCATCTATCATATACAAAGATAAATTTGCTATACAACTCTGAGATTGGATTTCCACACAGTCCCTCCCAAAGTTGTAATCTAAATCCGAGATGCTCCAAATGCGTCACAAGTTGATCCTTATACGCCACGGGTTCAGATTTGGGTCCATCTGCGTAATAAGGGGTATCAGTCAGGTGTACAAATAATTTTTCACCAAAATCTCCATTCCCATGGTTCTTCAATTTGAAAAAGTTTCCCATATCATCGATGAGTGGTGTTTTAAATATAATCTTTTCTGAATCCGGAATGATACCCACTAGATAGGTCCCGTGTTTTACACGCTTCTTAATTTCCCTGAGAGAACTCATAAAAAAGTCCCTTGATGTGAATATATAGTGAAGCGAAAAGTTAAAACATATAACATCAAACTTCCGGTGGGGGCACTGATGGATATCACCCTCATAGAAATTGACTCGTATGTGCATATTCTTCGCACGCGAACGAGCTTCTTCGAGTGCAGTCGGTTCAGGGTCGCACATATTGATGTTCACTCCACAGTTGTTCCATTTCTGGAGATCTCCACCAAAACCACACCCAACATCGAGGATGTGCTGTCCCTCTCGAGCCACCGACCGAATCAAAACCCTCTTCGCCTCGTTATGATTCTTACGAATCTCTTCCATGATGATACATGTTTTCATCTGTTTAATGTCGTTACTTAGGTTAAAGTTTTTCACTGTATATATTCTAATGGAATATATCATCGGGGATTGTTTAGAAAAACTTGACCTAGTAAAGGACGAGTCAATCGCTTTGATTTATCTCGACCCACCGTTCGATAGTGGTCGAGATTATACGATGTCACATGAGAACTCGATGGGGTTTTCGGATACATGGAAAGGTGGGGATTATAAAGACTTTATAGAGCGGGTAATAGATAAATGTATCCCGAAATTGAAGAAGGATGGGTCCCTCTTTTTCCACATCTCAGCTGAAAAAATGTTTACACCTGAACAGATCCTAAGGGAAAAGTTTAAATATATTCAACCAGTTTTTTGGAAGAAGTGTCGTTCAAAGAATAACGTGAAACATAAACTCGGAGCGACTATCGATATCATTTTTAGATGTAATATATCGAAGAATCCCAAGTTTAATCTTGTGTACCAATCTAGGGATGAGATGTACGTGAAGAATTCATTCAACAATAAAGATGATAGGGGAAACTATTCCCTTGGGCATGTGGTTACAGAGAATACAAAAAAAGGGTACATGTATACGTTTGAATTCGGGGATCGAGTGTATAACCCACCATCCGGGTGGCGAATTAAACAAGAAGAACTCGAGCGCCTTAGGGCTGATAATAGACTTCACACACCAAAGACAAAGAATTCAAAACTATACAAGAAGATTTACCTTCATGAGACTGAGGGTAAACCATGTACAGATCTATGGGATGATATTCACTCCATCAGCCAAGGTTCTGAGTTACGAACGTATCCCACAGCGAAGCCAATTAAACTCATCGAACGAATCATCTCAATCTCCACAGACGAAGGGGACACTGTACTCGATCCCATGTGTGGCTCGGGGACGACTGGTAAAGCGGCAAAAAATCTGAAACGACATTGTATTCTTATTGATAAAAACGATAACACAGCTATAATTAGTACGCGCACACAATAGAGTTATTGAGTTGAGCCAAGAGCTTTCGGGGTTGATCCTGTTGAATTTTCACACATATAGAAGAACCTCGACCAAGTAGGGCACGGACACCGTTGTTCAAACATACACGCATGCGAAGATTGGGTGTTCCCTCAATCTTCCCACTAGCGCACCCATTTCGAACCATACATTGTCCAGGGTTCTTCCACAATTCAGTGAGCTCATCGCGGTGAAACAGAATCATTTCTCTCGTCTTCTTGAAGTTTAACACAATCCAGTCGGATTCATGCCCATCGAGGACGCGGTTTAGCATCGAACTGGTATCGACGGTCTTGGAAATTACGTGGAACAATCTTTTGTACATGTCTCGGACACCCATTTCATCCTCTGGATATCGTTTGTAGTACTGGGTGATTTCTCTGTGAATAGCACCGAACCCATCATCAACGAAAGACATATTTTTCCAGTCAAACGACCCACTTTCAGACTCTTTGTTTTTTAACGACACCTTAACCCCCGTATCGAGGCACATGGCGTCTGGGTTTTGATGCGTACCCCCCTTGTGGATGAGGTAACCCAACTTTTCACGAATTGGTGCGAGTTTTGGGTTATGATTTATCATGTAAATCGTGTAATGTTCATTGGCGATGCCGTCGTGATGGGGTGTACCGTCATTGAGATACATTCTTGTCTTAATTTTCAGTGATTTCTTTGAACACTTAGGCTTTACAATATGGCTTAAAGTTTATACACCTAGAAAAGATATAATGTCTCTTGAAACTGACTATACCACCGTTCCCGGGCAAGTCTTTGCGTGTATCTCTATTGTTGGACCCGAATGTCCCCAGAAGACTGATAAATTCGGTATCAAACTCCGTGGTGCTTTCGCCACCCGCGATGAGGCTGCGAACCATGCGAAGCGCCTTCAGAGGGAGGATCCCACATTCGATATCTATGTCGTAGAGCAGTATAAGTGGCTTCTGATCCCCCCCGATTCCACCAAGATTGAGGATGTGCATTACACGAACGAGAAGCTCGAGGAGATAATGGTCGGTTACCGTGAGAACCAGTCTCAGGCTGCTCGCATGTTCCAGGAGCGTAAGCAGGGTATGATGGATACCAAGGTTTCGTATACCGCTGGTGATGATAACTCCAAGTTTTACACTAAGTCTGATGAGGCTCCAATTTCCCACCCCGCTGAGGTTCTTGAGCGTCTCAAGAAGGAGAAGCCCGACACCCCGATGGAGGATCTGGTTAAGGAGGCTGACGCCATCGTCGCCACTGAGATTGAGGAGCGTCAGAAACAGCGGGAGGCTGCGGCTAAACTCGAGGAGGTCAAAGAGGAAGAGGAAGAGGAAGAGACTAAAGTCACTCCCGTGTAAATAATATTCATATATAGTAATAAATGATTTCCATACTCGTCGCAGTCATATTGACGGGTATGTTCTTTGTTTTGTTTTTTGGATTATCTTGGAATTCAAAAAACAAAAGGGAAAAGAAAAGAAAAATAAGACAACTCGAACCCAGTACTACTCGCGGGTTTACTGAGGATACAGCCGATGCGTTCATCATACCCATGTATCCAACTCAGCTCATGAGAAGGGATAATAAAGGAAAGATGATAAAAATTGGTGGCAAGACCAGGTATTTCGCACCATACTCAAGTGTACCTGAGAATCACTGGTTGCATGGTTTTCCCCATAAAAAAACCAAGTAGAAACACAGCGAATGCTATGATCCATGTAGACTTATCGACATTCTTGAAGAGATCGAATGACTCTTGTGTTTGTTGATGTGACTGCTGATATGTGGGCTGCTGCGGGTAATTCCCCATTTCGGATGGATGAAAATAATACTCCTCTTCTTTATTTTCATCTTTCTCCTCCTCATTCACGGTGGGATTATATTCAATAGGATTACCGATGTCTGTTTCCATTTTGTAATATATGCCGTGTTTTTTTTAAGTGTCTTCTTCCTCACTTTCACTCTCATCTTCTACCACGAAATCTTCGAGATTCCCGTTTTCATCAGCATCTTCTTCATCTTCATCTGTTGAAAAGTCCTCCTCGTCCTCTGTATTGATATCAGAATCGAAGTCTGTATCGTGGTCATCGTCGCAATAGTCATCCTCAAGGACATCTTCTGTGGGCTTAAAAAAATCAGGTTTCTTTATATTCCTCCTTAAATGGGTACGGGTGGGAACCATTTATAATGTAAATGGTATTATTGTTTAAGTAGTTTTACGAGGTCACGGTCAATAAGTGTATATGTTCTCGCCACGTTTTTCTTTCCCTTGCATTTGGGACACGCCTGTGTAATCTTATTCCCTTTTATCTTGTAGGACATCACACAGTCTTCATGATTACCCTTAATAGATTCACAATACGTTGATGTGGTGAGAGCTATGTAATTCGTATTATTTTTCGAGATATCCACGATGGTCGTACCCTCCTGACCCACCATAAACTTCTGAATGAACGCCTGTATCATGGGTTTAGTGTCACGTTTGTTAAACTGAGGTTTCTCTACACGCTTCGTTAATTCCGGACACTTCTGGATCTCCTGTTTATCTGGATACAAATCATTTAGGATAATCGATGAAAGTTTGTGTTTACGTCCACAGAAATCTTTACAAAAACCATCTCGTCTCGACCTGATCGTTTCACATCGACAAAAACATTTTTGAGCGATGAATTGACCACTGATGATGAACCACACATGATTCGAACCATGTCCCCTTTTTAGGTTTTCACAGTATTTTGATGTAGTTGAGGCTAAGTATGTGTTTTTGAATTTAAATAGCTTCGTGATGTAAGACCCACCTTGACCCTCCATGTTGTTCTGGACAAACTGTTCAATTCGCACGCGGACAACCTCATTCTGAATCTCATCCTTGATCTCATCACTCGTGAACGTTCCCTCACGAATCGCCATAGAGGGTGGTTCAACGAATGTGTTTTGTGGGGCATCCGTGCGGATCGTAGACGCTTTTAGGATTTCGACGTCCGGGGTTGAATCAATTCGAATGATCGTACTCAAAGGTTCTGTGGTGTACCTGAACACTGGGAGATACGACAATTGATCTATTTTACCACCATGACACGCATCACACCCCCTACCATCACATAAATCATGTTTCGCCTTTTTGTACGACCATGGCATCCTGAAACCACTCCCCTTGGTTTTCCTGTGTAAGTCACCATAAACAGCGGCATCGATGATCTCATTCCAGTCGATCGAACTCTTCGCCTTTGAGAGTGCGACGAGAATATGTTCTCTGAGAGCGACCGCTGAAGCCTGATCAACGACGTACCCATACCAGTTTAGATGTACACCAGTTTTTATCAAAGATCCACATGATTTTGGTGGTGAGACGGATATGATACACTCTTTACCGCCGTATCGTTTCACCTTATCACATATGATTTTACATATGGACTTAATCTCATCTACCGAGAGTGACGTCGTATCCTTATAGTCTATGTCCACGAAGAAATTATACACTGGTGTCTTCTGTTCCACGACGAACAGTTTTTCACCAGATACGATCGCTTCTATGTACTTTTCGTAAAAGTCGTTCAATTTATCAAATGGCACGGAAAGGACGCCACCGTCCATGAGCACATGTGATAGATTGGTCGCGCCATTGAGTTTTTGGGATACGCACCAATTTTTAAACATATATATTTATTGTTCATTTTCTCTAAACCAGTTCATACAGGATATGTCTTGGAAAATTTTTTTTTCAGCTAATTCCTTTTTGATCGTGAGGAGTTCACAAACCGATGTTTCCTTGTGTTCTTCCACCCACTGTCCAATCTCCTCCTCACACATTCCCCTGTTGGTATCAAGGAGTTCCTTAATCTGCATCATCACGTACGCCTTGGACTTCATTATTTAATAGAGAAGGTTTTTCTATTCAAAGAAGATATACACGAATAAAATTCCGGATTCTTAATGACATTATCAACTATTAACTTCCATCGTTTCCGTGTATTGAACTCCTCGAGAGTATCAAAACTCATGAAATCATTCTCATCGAATGTCCTTTTATAGGGTTGATGCAAAGCCTTCTTCACATTCGTTTTCTGCTTCTCTTCGAAAAATTTCTTGGTGAACTCATTCTGTTGTGGACGTGTATAGTTGACGAAGAATATGAAGACATTATATTCCAAATCTACAGTTGGGCTCTCTTTGTGTATAAACTTAAACTCTGTATACTCACCACTCTTTAAAGATACCACTCCCCTCGTCTCCTCCTCTAGTTCCCGTAGAGCACAACGAATCGGGTTGAATATTTCCCTTCTTCGACACCCTCCCGTGACAAATATCCACTCCTTGAACCGATAATCCCTAACCGTGAGAAATCTTGGTTTACCATCCGCAAAACTAACTGGTATAGCAATCGCTTTGTATTTTTTCATTGCGCATTCGCAAGTTATAATAAGTGAATATGTTTATTCCTTCTCTTCGACTACAGTGGTGATGGGTGATTCTTCTTCGTCAGAATCCTCCCCCTCCTGGATAGAATTAAGCTTATCCATGACATCTTCCGAAAAATCCCTAATTTCGTAGAGTTCTTCCTTAGTCTTCTTAAGCTCACGGAGCATGAAAATAACACCGATGACACATACGATCGTCGCGATCATCATAACATTCTCGCGGTTGAGTGCAATCATATACTTTCGTAAGGCTTTTTCTTTTTAAGTATTCTACATCACGGCACCCATCTTGGTTTTACCGGGTGAAGGACACTGGTAGGCAGTCTGCCCAAATTGAACGGCTTCGTAATGCGTAGGCTGACAAGACTTCTCGGTAGAGGGTGTCGGTTGCCCGATAAACTTTTCGAGTGTCCTGGATTTAGGATCGTACGTCAATACAAAAGCGATGGCGAGAAAAAAAAAGATTGTGAGATACATCTTTAGTATTTAGTATTTAGTTAGAATATAATAGACCACCCATACCGTTCTCAATGCGGAGGACGTTGTAGTTCACACCATAGATATCATCCGTGTTAACTAGAGTGTCGTTAACGATACGAGCCGAGTCAAGGCGAGAGAAGTTGAGCGAACCGGTGGGTTGAAGCTTACCAGTCTCGAGGCAGAAAGGGTACGTGAACAACTTCGCACCTGGGGCGGAGCTGCCGTGGGAGGTGTGATAGTAGAGAGGAACCGTGGTGTAGTTGGGGTTCGCGAACTTGAAGTCCGAAACATCGGTACCGTTGATCTGGAGCTTGATCTTGTTCGTGTCGAGGCACATATTCACGGCGGTCACGTTGGAGGCAGCGATGTACTTGATGGGGTGGTTGAAGTTGAGCTCCTGTGTCTTGGACCCGGAGGAGATCGCCTTCTGAACCTGGGTGATGAGCATGTTTTGGGGCTTGGACGCGAACATCTCACGCTCTTGGGTATCGAGGTAGGCGTAGTTCGCGTAGATTTCCCACTTGTAGGTATCCGCGGCGGCACCCCACGTGATGCGGAGTTCGACATCGTGGTACTGGAGCGAGATGAGGGGGAGCGCCGTCTGCCAGTTCTCACAGAAAGCGAAGCGGAGGGGGTAGAACCGCTCGTTGGTCGAGCCACCGTAAAGGTCACCGGACACCGACTTGGCGGAGGAGGTCGCCGAAAGGGTAGGGGCGATGAGGGTGGAGTAGGTCGAGTCCTGCTCATCGATCACCTGACCACCGATGAGAAGCTCCACCTTGGAGATGGCGGTGGTCCAATCGGGAACGACGTTCGATTGGGTACCATCAGACTTGATGGGCATGAGATAGACATAGTTGAGCATGTCACCCTTGCGCTCAAAGCGGATGGTGGACATACCGTTGTTTGAGACGTTGCCCTGAATGACCTGACGCTCGACGGTTTGGGAAAAGTTCGTGTGACGCTTGTAAGTAGACCTAAAAAAGCTGACTTCGGGCTGACCGACGAGGTGTACATCCTGGGCACCGACAGCAACAAGTTGGGCAATACCACCAGACATTTTATATTATATGGAGACTTTATTTTTAAGCTCGGGGCGAAAGTCTGAAAGACTTCCCCCCGCTTAGATACGAGTGGCTTCGCCACTCGGGATGGGGGACTTCTCTCGGGATGGGGGCTCCTTACAAACTGGGACACAAATTGTAAGATGTCTTTTCATTTAAATTTATATGCGACATTGAAAGCGAATGTTATTCTACCTGGTATTTCTATTGGCTTGACTTCGTGTTTCAGAGAACTTGGGAATATTATCACACATCCTTCTTTTATACTTTCCTCTTTTGAGGTATCAAATACAATATCATCTTCCTTGAAAACGAGTGAATTCCTGATTGATTTATCATGCAAAATATATACAACTGAAAATATTTCTTCGAACGTTTTTCCGTTAGTTATGATAGTTTGTGGTTTACCATTAACAAGGTGATTATGAAGTTCTTGAAAATCACCCCTTTCATATATATTCAACCACTGTGTTGTTAGTGCTACATTTTTTATATCTATTTTCCTATAATCTTCAACCTCCAAAATCAATTTCATTATTGGTTCAAAGATAACTTTATCCGCCTGCTCCTGGTTCAACAACTTGTAATTTTGAGTAATGGTCGTTTTCATAGTACATTTTTTAAATGGATTTTCGAGACATCCATTTTTCATAATATCTAGAACGACTGGTATAAGCTCACTTTTCAGTCGCTCATGATCATCTATACCAGTCCAGAATATACATTTATTTGGAAACTTGAAACATGGCATTATGTTATAACCATCACAAATCTTTAATCAAATATTTCTTTGGTCGTCGGGGCGTCCTGTGGATATGGAACCGAAGACTTATAAATCGTCTGTAGAGGATCCATGATGCACCTTGATTTGTGTATATATTTGTGCGTGAATGTTATTTAACGTTTCCGTTTCGAGATGTATAGAGAATTTGTCAAATGGATCTTTAATAGCTATACGGGCAGCTTTATTTGCATAACAATTGTAGTCGGTCCATACGTTATACATTGTTAGACTCTCCGTCTGCTTGGAAATTTTTATTTCACCTATGTTAATATAATAATCGGATACCTCTATTCCGGTTTCTGTTGTCAGTGGATCGTGTACAATTATACCCATATATTTATAGAGTAGAAAATAATTCATATTAATAATCTCCAACGTGGAGTGTACGACACACCACAGTTTGATTGGATCCCCGATCATGTCTAGCCCATATATTCTGGCCATTGTTCGTCCATGTAGTGAGATTGCTGCTGTAAATGGAAACGAAGTAAATACCCATCCACCCCGCTTTGTACGCAAATCTCGCTGCTGCAAAAATATAGTTGTTACCTATAAGGTAAACATGTCCCTGGCAACCATTTGGCATAGTCACCACTGTGGTAGTTACGCCGGTAGCCACAGTAAATTGTTGTCTGTGATTAAAAAAACCACTGGCTAATACATTACCGGCGACGTGAAGTTTATGAGATGGAGTCGGCAACCCGACGCCAAGATTTGTACCATTTAAGCCGAGGCATGTGGTCGCTGCTAATGTACCATTTCCACCCGCCGTCGAGAATATCATTCTATTGTCCGTATCAGCATATATACGGTAACGACTACCTGTGTCCCAAATCATTTTAACACTTGTTATGTCATTATACGATGCTACCTCAACCCCACCATCGGTTCGAAGACAACCAGGTGAGTTTATCCGCAACCTGGAACTAATAGCACTAAATCTTTCTATATCCACAACGGTAGTGGGTGCGACAGTACCGTGTCCAACCTTAATATCCAAACCATTCGCTCCCTGGTAGAATTCAGTACGATATTCACCCGTGGCATATCTATCGATACTAAAACCACACTTCGCCGTATCCCCTGTATAAATACTCAACATTCCTGGTGGATTCGTCGTCCCGATGCCGACGTTGCCGTTACTCGCGATGCGCATCCTTTCCGTCGCATCACCATTACCAAATAGAAGCTCACCACTAACATTACCGGTATTGCTACCAAATTGTACGTACGCCATTTTGGTGACATCTACAATCTTTTGTAACCTCAACCCAGTGGATGACCAATCGGATCCAGTACTTAGTCTTTCTGCAGTTAATAGTAGAGCACCAGCCCCACCACTATCTCCACCAAAATGTAGAATATCCGTACTATTTCCAGTAGTTGAACCTAAACTATTATTGTATACGTGTAATGTCGCACCCGGATTCGTCGTCCCGATGCCGACGTTGCCGATAGTGTCTACCAAAATACCCACCACACCCACGTTAAAGTTCGTGGGTGCGGCACCACCTTGTGCGACATCCGAAACCCCTGTATCAAAAATGTAGTAGCCCTGGCAATTCAGGTATGCGTTCATAGGACCAGAGACATCTGTTGTGGGGTCTTTCAGCCACAACTGGTAAGTGTACAAACCCGTACCATCATCAAGAAAGACATAACCTATCTCAACGGCTCTTAATACACTGTCATTTGCTGTACCCTGTACCGAATACACTAACTGACCACCGGAATGAGCAGCATCCGAACCATTTAAATTAATTTGGAAGTTGAACATCTGGTACCCAGAGTTTGCGTTGTTTATGCTTACATCGAGACGAATACCCGTGGTTTGGTATGTTCGTATATTACCCAAATACACGTAGGCGAGTGCGTTTCTGTTCCAGTCCCTCCGTTTCCTATACGTCGCCGTACCCAAAATGGTATCACCCGAAATGGCAACATCTCCCACAACATCTAGGGCTGACCCTGGGTTGGTCTTCCCGATGCCGACGTTGCCGCTACCGAGAAACGTGGCTATGGTCTTATTGGGTACACCACCACCTTCGTTATTCGCAGTCCCTTGATTCGCACATATATCGAGACGACCATCTGGAGCCAAAGTACTGTTATCATCGGCACCCAATTTAAAACCAACTGAGACATTGTTTACATCAGCACTGTCACCTAAACTTGTAAATCGTAAATACTCTGTTAAGGTGTGCGTACCGGCAAAGTCACCTTCGGTTGCGCCGGGGTCACTATTTTTAGCACTTAAATGCAAGTATGTTGCAGGATTCGTCACCCCGATGCCGACTTTATTCCCCACTGAGTCCACGAAGAGGGTGTTCGTATCCACCGCCAAGTTTGAGGAAATGGCAACATCTCCTGAAAAGGCTTGGACATTCGTCTGTGCCATTTATAAGTACCGCACAATTTTTTTAGGAGGCTGGGACGCTCCTAAAAAAATGGATGAGATTTTTCTGTGTAAATTTATTCTTAGTAAATTAAAATGTCGTCTGAAGTCGTCAAAAAAGTTGTTCAAGAAGTTGTTGATATATTTATAAATGCAGAGATTCAAAATCTACCCAGTTATAAAGAAATAAAAGAAGAATTTGAAATTATAGATAAAGTGCATATTACTCGGGAATTAGTAGAACAGGTAGAAATGGAATTAGTCACGTATTTAGACAAAAAGTGGCCTGAATGTAATCACTACGAGTCCTTTATTCATACGATATGGACTAAGCGCCAACTCATCGACCCAGACCACTCACATTAATATCCAAAAGTTATCACATCCGTTGACCCCTCGATGATATTTGTCACTGCACCACTCGCATGGGCTGAGATGTATTCGATGAAAACATTGTAATTACCGGCAGCTGCCATATTCGTTGTTGGTGCGAGGGCTACAGTTGTGGTAGTAGCAACAGGCACACTGTTCCATGGATTTGTACTCGCACTACCAAATACACTGGTAGGACCCTTTGCGATGGTTAGGGGTGTCCCCCCTGTTCTATGACCACCACCACATTCCATCGAAAGTGTACTGACTTCATCATCACTCTCAATGAGATGTGCTACAACCTTGGCATAGAAGACGTGGGCTGAAAATGTAATTTTAATTGTGGAATCTGCAATAGTTTGTCCACTAGTGAGCGCTCCCGTAAAGGAGTATGTCTTCTTTGTCACCCCACCCGTATTGGTGATGAGACCCCCCGTCACGTACACATTCGCCGCGTGGACGTTTGTAGAGACCCCAAGACCCCCCGCTATGGTGACAGCCCCTGTGGTTCTTGAAGTAGATTGAGTTGTGTTTGTTAGAGTCACTACACCGGAAGCTGTTAGGGTACTCACCGCCGCTGCGTTAGACCCAGATAGGGTACCATATAGGTTTGTCCCCGTGAGGGTTGCCCCCTCAACGGTACCCGATGCTGTCAAGTCGCTTACAGCCGCTGTATTGGAGCCAGTTAGGGTACCATATAGGTTTGTCCCCGTGAGGGTTGCCCCCTCAACGATACCCGATGCTGTTACACTTCCCGATGACACATCTGCTGCAAATAATGTTTTCGCAACACCAAGTCCACCCACAACCTGTACCGCACCACTTGTAGTTGTGGTCGCGTCAGTTCCATCCCAAACCTTGGTAACACCACCAACATTCAGGTTTTCTACAACACCTACACCACCTGCAACTTTTAAGGACCCCGAAGTTGTAGTAGTCGAGGTTGTACCATCGGAGACTATAACACTTCCTGATGACACATCTGCTGCAAATAATGTTTTCGCAACACCAAGTCCACCCACAACCTGTACCGCACCACTTGTAGTTGTGGTCGCTTCAGTTCCATCCCAAACCTTGGTAACACCACCAACATTCAGGTTTTCTACGACACCTACACCACCTGCAACTTTTAAGGACCCCGAAGTTGTCGTTGTAGATGTAGTTGTACCCGTGACTTCTAGAGTGCCATTTATATTTACTGGGATTGTATTTGCTGTATTCATGACAATAGTAG
>Ga0222674_1000255_pt1 | contig 23380 bp, 21 predicted proteins | sample AntAcemetagen866_FD_179804 | JGI IMG/M metagenome (GOLD analysis project Ga0222674, IMG submission 179804) | Saline water microbial communities from Ace Lake, Antarctica - #866 | ecosystem: Environmental > Aquatic > Non-marine Saline and Alkaline > Saline | place: Antarctica: Ace Lake...
AGGCAAAACTGACTACCAGAAAATCCTATGGATTTAAGAACCCAGAACTCCAAAAAACCGCCTTATATCATGCGTTAGGAGACCTGCCAGTCCCGGAATGGACCCACAGATTCTGCGGATGAGGCGAAAAATTTAATGCTTTGATTCGTTCTGCATTTCCTTTTGTAAACTATTAGCTACCTTTGCCTGTCCTTGTAAAGAAAGGTGAAAGCAGTCTTCAGCAATATCATCTGCTGCGAAAGTTAATAGCCTGCCACTATTCAAAAAATGCAACCTAACATTCGATTGATGACTGTCTTTAATAGTTTTAGATAAATTTGCAACCGTATCAGACGCAGCCTTTCTATAAGAGCGAATGCGATTAGCTAATCTTTGAGGTTGATCGTCTGTTGCCCCGATGTTCTTGGAAAATAACGTAGGACACCAAGGCGCTGGGCTACTAGGGAACATTGTAAAAAATAATGAAGAATCAGGGTTTTTCGTAATATATTCTTTTTCTTTAGAGTTCATTTCCTTAGAAGTAGAATCTGCTAACAGCTCTTTACAAGTCATAACCTTTTCTCGAGCAGAAACATACTTACCTAGTACCGCATCACTCTGAATCAACTGAATCACCCCAAGCCCACCAACCACGTATATGTCAACTCCTTGATCACCTATGATAGTGCCGTTAGCTAAAAACAGCCTGACCGTGTTATCAAGTTGTTGTGAAAAGTCTTCAATAGGAGTCATAAAATCTATACCGGGACCGCATAAGTCATTGCCGGTAAAAAAAATGAAAATCTTATCAGGCACAACATCGCCGGTATAGTTCAAAACTCTCTGAGCCTGCCGAACACCGGCAGCCATTTTCGCACCATCCTGCGCAGCAAATAACATCTTATCAGCAGGGTACCCAAGACGGCGGGATAGTATATAGGCCCAACTATATTCTTCGGTATCAATATATACCTGAGACCAAGTATTCAGTAGATGTAGTCCGACCCAAGAAGTCGGCCCGAAAAACTCGCTAGTTGTGGGGTTCAAACGGATCGGCGTATCAAAACTAGGTATATCGTCCCCCACCTCAGTTTTATATCTAACTAAACTCGGCTTAACAGAGGTTCGGCCTCTAAACACATTCCAAAGCTTAGATTTAGAAAAGCTTAAAGCCTCATGACTCACGGCACCCGTGGTTATACTATCACCCAGAAAAGCAATATACCCTGATTGTCCCGCACCATCCTGCGGCACAAAACCAAGGGAAACCAATAAAAATATCTTTATTCTAATATAGCGTGTGAACAAATGAATACTCCTTCTACCTTCACAAATACTAGGTATCAACTTTTACTATTCTTCAACAATGTTAAAACTTTGTATATAGCATTAAAACTAAACTCTAGCTCTTCATCTGAAATTGACAATGGTGGTACAAAATAACAGGTATTTCCTAACGGCCTCAAAAATATCCCCTGTGCTTTCCCGAGTTCATGAATACGATCACGTAAAGGCGAGTAATAAGAAGCCTCTCCTGAGTCAAAAATCTCAAACGCTATAATCGCACCCTGCACCCGAGGGTTCTCAATTAATTCCTGATCTTTAAGCGTTTCCCCCCAAGCCTGAAACTCACTTTCAAGATAGCAAGAACGTTCCACCAAATTTTCTCGTTGATAGATATCAAGAGTTGCATGAGCAGCAGCGCAGCAGGTTGCATTCGCAGTATAGGAATGCCCGTGTAAGAGCGCCGTAGACTTATCATCACCTAAGAATGCATCAAAGATAGACTCTTTAGCCATCGTAATAGCTAGCGGCAAGACTCCCCCTGTAAGCCCCTTAGCCATACACACGATATCAGGTTGAATATTAACTTTCTGAAAAGCAAAATAGGCACCGACACGCCCCATACCAGTGAACACCTCATCCAAGATCAACGGAACGCGATAACGCTGGCACAATTCACCAAGAGTCTCTAACCACTCGGGTGCTTGCATCAACATTCCGCCCGCACCTTGCACCAGAGGTTCAATTAAAACACCAGCTAGTTCGCTATGATTGACTTCAAAAAAAACTCGAAGTTCATTTTGAGCTTCTATTAGACGGTCTTGACCTTCAGGATTCAAATAAGACTTATGGTACGTAAGCGGGTTAAGCTTGAAACCATCAAATAACAACTCTCTAAAAACAGAATGAAATAAATCGCCACCACCGACGGCCATCGTACCGAAAGTATCGCCATGATAACCACCATTGAACGAAAGAAACTTTTTACGACTAGTGTCGCCCTGGTTATGCCAGTATTGATACGCCATTTTCAGGCCTATCTCCACTGCGGTAGAACCATTGTCAGAATAAAACACCCGGTTCATTGCACCATCAGTCAATTCAATAACGCGCTTGGCTAGGTGAGCTGCCGGATTATGAGTTGCACCTGCGAAAATCACATGATCCATCTGCCGGATTTGCTTATCGACTGCAGATGCAATCTCGGGTCGACCATGACCGACGGTATTAACCCACCACGAACTCGTACCATCGATAAGCCTCTGTCCACTGTCTAATGTTAACCAAGACCCCGAAGCTGCAGAAAAGACCTCTGGTTTAACATCACTATTATGCTGGGTATAAGGGTGCCAGCAATAACGACTATCCGATTCCCTAGTATTACCAAAGCCACTATTATTTACTTTACTGGGTTCAAGATTTACAAGCTTACTTAGCAGAGTCGCTCCAGCCTCGGCTAAGTCTGTTGAAGAAGGGTCTTCACCTAAAAAAGGAAATCTCAAAAACGAAACATCCGGAAAAAGTCTCTTTAAGCTGCATTCGTTATCCTCATGAGTCTCTCCATTTAAAAGAACCGCATGTGGACTGATACCTTCATCATGCAAAGATTTAAGAGTTAAGGAAATATGATTCAGCGTTCCCAAACCACTTCTAGCTACCACCAATACCAACATTTGATGGGAATTCAATACATCTAACCAAGTTTCATTTTTTGAATTAAGTGGGACTAAAACTCCACCCGCTCCTTCTATAACAACAGCTTGATCTGCACTTGATAATTCCCTTAGTCGTGAGACGACCGCACGAACGGATACTTCAGGTTTACTCTCCAATCGAGCTGCTTGATCCGGAGACATAGCAAGGCCGTACTCGAACAACGACGGTAGTACCCGCGATTTCTTACTGAATGCCTGTATCACATCTATATCACGACTTTCAGTTCCGGCTTGCACTGGCTTCCAGTACGAACAACCTTTATCAGCTCTATTTAACCCCGAGACCAAAGCTGCGGAAACTATAGTTTTTCCAACACCAGTATCTGTTCCTGTAATAAAAAAAGACGGTTCATTTTTCATGGACGACCCTCTCTATAAGACCTTGTATGCGCATCATATCACTTCCAGATAATGAGCTATTTAGCGACAATCTCACTCGGCATAAACCCTTAGGAACAGTCGGAGGTCTAATGGCTTTTACAAAGCACATATCTGCGTTGAGTTTGTTAGCAAATTGTAGTGCGTTTTTTTCTGAACCCACCACAATGGGAACAATTTGAGATTTAGACCCCCTGACATCGAGATCAAGCTCTTCTAGAAATTTTCGGACGCCTCGACTTAATTCAGTTAAATGCTCTCGATCTGCGTCCATCCTACCAATATACTCAATCGCTTTTCTGACAGCAAAAGCAACGATCGGTGAGGGAGCCGTGGTGTATATAAAAGATCTAGCAGTGTTAATCATAGCATCGCGAAACCAAGACGGCCCCGAAACTAAAGCTCCTTGGCACCCAAGTGCTTTACCACAAGTACTCATAGTTATTAAACGGTCATGACTCAAGCCTTGCGCATTAACTTCTCCTGCACCTCGAGAACCACGTACCCCAATTGAGTGCGCCTCATCAACCACCAGGATACCGTTGAAGCGATCTGCCAACTCTGACAAAACCTTCAAATCCGAAACATCACCGTCCATGCTAAAAATTGATTCCGTGTAAATAACATTGACGTTAGCCTTTGACTTACGAAGCAAGAATTCTAGATGTTCGTAATCACAATGCCGATAAATATATCTACTACACTCGCTCTGCTTAGCTAGCTTCAACCCATCAATAATACTAGCGTGGTTAAGTTCATCGGAAAAAAAGGCATAACTTGGCCTTGAAAGCACGCTAATAATAGCCTGGTTAGCACCATAGCCACTACCAAAAAACAAAGATGACTCAGCCCCTCTAAACACACTGAACTCCTGCTCAAGCCTAGCAAACTCGGGATGCTCCCCCCCTAATAGCCGACTGCCGCCGCTTCCTATCGGAGTGTTTTCTAATTCATTTACAATTGATCTATGAAAATCAGCATCAAACCGAAGCCCCAAATAATCATTATGGGTTAAGTCTATAAGTGTGGAACGATCGGACCGGGTCTGATCAAAAATAGGCGAAGGTACTAAAGATCTAAAAAGATGTTGAGAGCGAAGGCTACTTGCTTCAGAATGCAAATCGTCATGCAGCCTTTCCCAACCCGATTGACCTGTCATCACATCACCGGCTGTGATACAGACTCATTTGTTGAGTAGCTGCTGTGGTTAGAAATCACAGACTCGTCTACAACTTCAACTTTAGCTACGGGTTTCATCCCTAATCGTTTTAATAGTAGAGCATCTTCATTTAAGCTTGGGTTATCTGCTGTTAAAAGCTTCTCTCCAGTGAAGATAGAGTTAGCTCCTGCAGCAAAGCATAAAGCCTGAGCTTCGTCACTCATATCAGTTCGACCTGCCGACAACCGCACACGACTTTTTGGTAAGATGATCCGAGCCGTCGCTATTGCACGTACTAGGTCTAAAATATCTACCTCTTCGTTGTCAGCCATCGGCGTACCTTCCATTTTCATCAACAAATTGATAGGAACGCTTTCGGGATGCGGGTTCATTCGATTTAGTTGTTCTAGTAGTCCGTATCGATCCTCTCGAGACTCGCCTAACCCAATAATGCCACCACAGCAAATAGTCATACCTGCTTTACGTACATTCCGCAGAGTTTCAAGCCGATCTTCGTAGGTTCTGGTAGTAATAATTTTTTTGTAATATTCAGGGCTAGTATCTAGGTTGTGATTGTACGCGTACACACCAGCTTCTTTTAGTTGCACCGCTTGTTCTTCGTCAAGCATTCCCAGCGTCGTACAAACCTCTAAACCCATCTCCGACACCGAAGACACCGCGTCCAATAGCTGGTCGAACTGAGGACCTTTTTTGGGAGGGCTACGCCAAGCAGCACCCATACAAAATCTAGTCGAACCTGCATCTTTAGCAGATTTGGCAGCGGATAGAATCGAATCCTTATTAAGCAGCCCATGACTATCGACGTCGGTATTGTAATGTGCACTTTGCGGGCAGTAAGAACAATCTTCCTTACAGCCACCGGTTTTAACCGACAACAACGTGCAAAGCTGGACCTCATCATCTTTAAAGCTTTGGGAGTGGACTTCCTGTGCATAACGAAGCAGTCTCGGGAGCGGTAAGTTATATATTTCGGCAATCTCAGAGGTTTGATAGTCATACCTTGATTCGCCATCAAAAAATCGCTTTTCATCTGTCATAATTGTTGTGCTCCTGTTTTTTTAAAAGTCGCTATTTTCACATTTCATCATCAATAGCCAAAATCTTACAAAGCTACCAATAAATACCTAAGATAAACGTTAAACCGGTCATCGTCCGACACCCAACTTTATCTCTTCTGAACCAAATAACTTCACCACAATCTCATAGTATATGTAGGAGAATTTTGCGAGCGAGATCACCAACTTTCACACTTTGACCTAACCGCAGCTAAGCGATATCATTTAAGTAAATTTGCTGCGGTAAGAAAGGTTTCCGAATATGATAAGAAGTTTTAATTTTACGAGTGTTTTCAAGGTGTTACTTATATCCGTGTTATTCTGGGGTTCATTTCAAGTCCCTTTTGCCTATAGCGAGAAGAAAGAAACGGGAGAAAAACCTACTACCGAGGAAACTATTGTCGAAACTGACACTTCCAGCCCCTCGATTTTTGCTCGAGCCTGGGAGGGCGGAATTATTGTTTTCACGGTTCTGCTAATTCTAGTCATTTTGTCGATTTCGAGCTGGGCGGTAGGATTATCTAAGCTCTTCTACATAAATAAACTTACGGGAACCGGTACGATCTTCATAAAGAGTTTCTGGGATTCACGCTCGCTCAACAACTTAAACGGTAGGTTGTCTGAGTACCCTTACAGCCCTGTTAAAGAGGTGTTTCGAAGTGGCTATGCGGAGCTTGTGAGGGGTAGTCAAATGAGAGAGAGCGCAACAGCCAACTCTCAGATCGTAATGAACGCTGCTGTGGACAATCTTACTAGATCACTCATGAAAGCCAAGATGGCTGAAAAGCAAAAACTAGAACGCTTACTTCCACTACTAGCTATCACCGCGTCTACCAGCCCTTTTATCGGGCTCTTTGGAACTGTGTGGGGCATCATGGGCGCTTTCGAAAGTATCGCCAGAAGTGGCAGTGCGAGTTTAGCTGCGGTAGCCCCTGGAATATCTGAGGCATTAATCGCAACAGCGTTTGGCCTAGCGGCAGCAATCCCAGCAGTGATCGGCTATAATATGGCAAATGCTAAAATCAGATCACTACTCAACCAAGTCGATGGCTTCTCTGCTGACTTTTTGAATATTGTTGAGCGCTACTTAGTCTCTGACAAAGCTAAACCAAGTAACAATGCTTCAGGAAATCCAGCCGAGCAACTATAGGTGATATAATGGCTTTTAACTTTAATAATGATCCAAATGAAAACCATGATCTGGCCGAGATTAACATCATCCCTCTGGTCGATGTGATGTTAGTTCTTTTGATCATCTTTATGGTAGCGGCTCCACTATCGATTGGTGGATTAAAAGTAGACCTACCTCACAGCAAAGCCAAAGGTGGAGGGGTTGATGAGAACAGAATTGTTTTGACGATTAGTAAAGAGGGGGATTTTTTCTTAGATAAACTAAAGATACCAAAAAATTCCTTAGAGGCGCGAATGAAAGCTTTATACGAATTTCGAAATAAAAAAGAACTCTACATCCGAGCAGACCGCAACGTCGCCTATGGTCGAGTAGTGGATGCAATGAGCGCAGCAAAAATCGCCGGTGTACAGAAAATGAGTATGCTCACTCAACCTCCGAAAAGAAAAGGCTAGGTTGCAATTGAAGCCCATTCTAATAGGAAAACAACTACAGACATCACTTAGCCAAGCAAGCGAAAACCAGATGGTTCTCATCCTTTTGGGAGTCTCGTTATTTTTTCACCTAATCGTCCTCGTTGTAGATACATCTATGCTTTCAAACCCATCTAAACCACTTTTCCAAGAATGGGAAATTGAAGCTTCATTAATTTCTGAGGATACCTTATCATCTTCGAAAGACTCGGCGTTACCAGATGCCAAAGAGGCCGAAGAGGCCAAAGTTGCAAAAAATATCCTCCCGCAACTCCCCAAAAAATTCGCGATCAAAGAAAAATCAAGCCCCGAAGGTGTTGGGGACGGGGAAGTCGTTAAGAAAGATGATAAGCCTAAAGAGAAAAGTACAGATACCCTAGAAACAAAAAATAAACCCGACGAAGCAAATAAAATTGCCAAAAAAGAAGCACTTGAACGACTCGCAAAAGAACGGCTACGACTAGAGAAAAAATTTGCTAAAAAAAATCAAGCCATTAAGAGCAGTTCTCTAGCAAGATTAAAACAACAAAAAGACCTAGAGAACAAGTTAAGCTCAGGAGCACTGGGACTAGGTAAGGCTGAAAACAAATATATAGGGAAACTTAAAATCGGCATTGGAAGATGCTACGATATCCCGAGCGCCTATAATTTTGCTAACGCTGATATCCAAACTAAAATTGGAATCGTTGTCAGTAAAAAAGGCGAGCTAATAAAGTCACGCATTGTGCGACCTTCAGGAGACTTAGCCTTTGACAACGTCGTCTACAAAGCTATCCAAGACTGCGTCTCGCTACCTATACCGCCTAGCAGTCTTGCGAATAAAGAAATTCATCTAAATTTTAATCCGAAAAGTTTTTAAGGGAGTCCCAAATGAAGTACTTATTTCTGACCGTAATCATATTCTTAAACATCGGATCAAAACTATCCGCATATACTCCTTTGGTAGTCGACATAGACAACCCTAATTTCCGTAAGCTTACTGTAGCGCTCCCAAAGTTTTTTGTTGATGGTTCTGGTAAAGAACTCAAAGATCTCGCAAAAAAAGGACCGGAAGAATTATCCCGACTATTAGTATTCTCAGGGCTCTTCAACGTTATGTCCGATTCTGCATATTCTGATTTAATCGTTAAAATGGAAAAAAAATCCAAAGGGAAACAAATCAAACTTCTAGGAGACGACCTGGGCAAAACTGGCATCGATATCCAGCAGTGGAAAGCTTTATCGGTAGAGTCTCTCACCTATGCAAAGATTTCTAAAGAATCTGGAGAGTATACGTTAGAAATCAGAACCATTGATTTAAACCGCAACAAATTAATCCTGGGGAAAAAATATACCAAAGTAAAATTTAGCGAATTTCAACTCGTCATGCGGCGCTATGCTGATTTACTGCTTGAAGCATACACCGGAAAAAGCGGCATCTTTAACTCTAAGCTTGTATTCGTTGGCAAGCGCAAGTCAAAAGGGTTTAAACAAATATTTATCAGCGACTTTGACGGTAGCAACATGATTCAAGTCACTAACGATAAGAGCCCACACCTGTCACCAGCTTGGAGTGACGACGGACGGTTTATTTCCTTCACTTCTTACCGAGATGGAAACCCCGACCTTTACGTCTATGAGCTAGCTACCGCAAAAATTCGCAAACTAGCATCTTACAAAGGACTAAATAGCGGTGGTAATTGGTCCCCTGGTGATCAACTCATCGCATTCACGGGATCAGTCGCAGGAAATGCAGAAATCTACTACATCTCTCCTAAAGGTGGTAAAAGAGTTGCGCTGATCAAAGGAAGAGGTTTGGATGTCGATCCCGCGTTCTCACCCAACAAGAAATGGATGGCTTATGTCTCGGGTCGCTTTGGTAATCCTCATATCTTTCTAGCATCTCTCAATTGGAAATCCGACACCTCGGTCTCAGTGACCAAAGACCAGCGCTTAACCTATGCCGGCTGGTACAACGCAACCCCAGCATGGTCGCCAAATTCGGATAAAATCGCATTTGCTGGTTACGACCGTGAAACTGATCGATTTGATTTATTTATGATGAATCCAGATGGTAAAAAACTTGAGCGTTTAACGCTGCGGACCGGTGATAATGAAAGCCCCTCGTGGTCCCCTAACGGACAGATGTTAGTATTTCATTCGAGCCGAGTAGGAAAATCCAACAAAAAAGGATCACCGCATCTATACATAATGAACCGAGACGGTAGCGCGCAAAGACGCCTTCACGTCGGACTACGTGAAGCTCAAACTCCGAAATGGTCTAAACCATTGTTAAGTGATTAAATGAAATTACTGATCGTTCCAGTAAAAATAATCGCCACCTTGGGCATTTTGATGACAGCCTATGCAGCCTTCACTGGTACCCTTGCCGATTCTACCAGCTAAAGAAACATTATTAGTATCTTTATGCAAACCACCTGTCGGTGTGTACTTGACCCAGAAAAGGTTTTTAACACTTGGATCAAAAGTGGACTCACGTTCGAAGATGACTGTATCAGCCTTCAGCCATTGCTGCCTATTTTGTTCCACTGAACTCAAATTGACTCCAGCACCATCGTAATTATGTTTGACATACACTCGCCCCCGATGCCCATTTACTGTTACAGTGCCGCTAATAATCTCCCTAACAGTACCGTGAGGTGGACTGCCGTTGAAGAGAACACCACCTACCGCATCCGGGCCGACCATTTTTGCCGCAGTAAGCGCTTGCCATAAGCTCTGAGAATATTGAACATCTGCGGCAGTACCGACAAACTGACTAGCGGATCCTGGAGTGGTCGTAGTTCCGCCGGGGGTTGTTCCATTGCCGTTATTTATTCCATTATTCGTAGAGACACATTCACTTGAGTTCTGAATAGGGTTCCTCGCCCAGTTTTGTAACTGAGTTTTTTCGGTACTAAGAAGAGAAAGCCCACTAGTCACAGGAGGCATATTCCCAAGAGTAATGGCTCTATTTACAATCGAACTCACCTTAACTTGTACGGTTTGAAAGGTGGAAATATCCGAATTTGGCCCACTTGGTGAATGACAGCTCGTACATTTCGATTGAATAATGGGAGCAATGTGTTGCGTGTAGGTCAAACAAGTGCCTTGAGTGACGTTCCCTTGCTGATCGGTCACTGCCGGAGCAGGGTTAGAGCGTGACTTGTCACCAGCTTGCTTACACCCAGCAAATGCAGCCAAAGCAGTAAGAAAAAGTGATATCAATATGTTAGACATAGTCGTTCCCTTTTAGAAATCTGGATAAGCAGACCCATATCCCTATTCGGTACAAACTAAAAAAACTTAAGTTTTCAGCCGTTTATTTACGATTAATTATGGGGCCCCAAAAGTTTGCCACTGTTTTGGTTCACTCAGTAAAAGCTGTAAGCCCTCTACAGTGACCGCATAGCCAAACTCGGTGTCAGAGCTTTCGGTATTACCTGCAAAGTTAATCCCAATGACTTTACCGTCTAAGGACAGCAAAGCACCACCGCTAGACCCAGCACCGGAAACCAAGTCGTACTCATAAATAATACGACCATCTTCGATTAAACCTGAAGAAATTAATGAGGATAAGAACCCACCCGACTTTGCTGGCTGAATCCCAGTGATACGCCCAGTCGCAAAATGGACATAAGTGGAAGCCCCACTGTAACCGAATTGCAAGACTTCTTGAGCAACCTTTACGCCGTCGCCATCAATATGATTAGTTGCTTCACCACTAGTCTCGATAACCATTGGTTTTCTATCACCGGTGTCAACTTTCAACAAAATCGTATCGTGAGTACTCTTCAACCGCCAATCCACATGAGTCGCAACTCCATCGTCGTCGAGATCTTTATGCTGGGTATCTCCCTTAGCGTCCTCTGGGTACCAAACCCTAATCTCCTGCAAAGTCATCGTTCCACAACCGCTTTGGGTAATGCTTTCGGGAGCCACATGACCATTCGTAGCGACCACACCACTCTCAACCACAAACCCCGATCCTGACTCATATTGATAGCACTGGGCACTATCATATTTTGCTTCGATATATGCTGCGCTGCCAATATTTGTCTTCCACACCTGACGCCATAAGTCTGAAATAGAAGGACCTGGATCTCCCTTTTCGCCCTTCATTTCAAGCGCAGCCCACTTCTCGTCGTTACAAATATAAAAGCTGGCTACATCAACTACGTATATAACTTTCGGATTCAAATCTTCTTCGCACTTAGGTAATTCAGAGATCTTCTCTACAACTGACTTACTTATCGCCCGACTATTGAGTTCGTTACTAATCAGGGTATCGCTAGGTGAGCTATCTCGATCTAAAGGATTTTTGAACAAAGCCTTACAGCCAGAAAGCTGGATAAATAATAATATCAATATAGTAAATTTAACGGACGCCATACCTACTCCTGGTTTGGGATAGTATCGGCAGATTTGGGAAATTGGTTTAGGAACAAAATAGTCGAAATAACAGAATTACGCCTAAAAATCGTCGTCTTCGTCAATTAACTCATTGATAATACCAGGATCACTATCTTCTCCATCGTCACCTTCAGTGGTGTAAGTATACCTATCCCTCTCAAAGACCTCGTCTTCGATCTCTTCAGCGGCTTGCTCAACCTCATCATCGTCTTCGTTATTTTTCTGGGCCTCTAACCACTCTTGCTCTTCATCATCATCCATCTCTTCGCAGAGGTAATTATCCTCTCGCCCTGCCCGGTGCTTCTCCAGCCACTCCTTAGAGTCATCCTCGCTTGAAAAACCCGCCTTAAGACTCTGCCCTGATTGTATATTATAGACCTTCCAGATAGCCACGCCTCGAAATCTCCTGTGTACCTATACGCTATTGCATAGATGATAAAATGAACTAACTACAGACGCAAGTGCCTAAATTTTTAATATTTTATTAAAAATCATTGAAATATCATCATATTTTAAATAGAAGTAACCCGTTTATAAAAAGAGAAGCTCATTATGAAACTAAAATATTTATCAGTATTTCTAATAATCTCCAGTTCCGCAGCGATGGCGAAACCATACGGGGTGTCAGTAAACCTCTCCCCTTTTGCCGGAACCGCTAACACCTCCACGAATGAAACCGTAGAGCATAACACCGGAGTGAAACTCAGTGTTGATAAAGCCTATACTGTTCTACCTAATTTCGCTATTGGACCACGCATAGAAGCAAGTAATAGCTTCACTAACACCAAGAACAAAAAAGACAGTAGAACACAACTCTCCACCTACGATATCCGTGCACTCGGCTTCGGAATTATCTCTAACTACAAAATCAAAACCGAAAAACCTCAGCAAAGATTATTATACCTAGCTGCTACGGTTGGTAGAAATTACACGAAAATAAATCAAGATGAGAGTGGCAACGAGTATTATGTCGAAAAAAACTTTCATAATATCAAAGGCTATTATAACGATGTCGAGTTAGGGATTAGCTTTTTAGTCAGACCTACCCTCGGCTTTAATATCGGCGCTTATCATCATACTGATTACTTAAACCTAAGCGGGGTTTCAGCAACAGCTAATGGTGAGCAGGTAAACCCTGAAGGCGGATTAAGCGTCGCAGGTAATGCTGAAGAAGATAAATTACTCTTACCTAGACGGATCAATGTCTATAGTTACGGAATAAAGCTAGGTTTGAATATTATTATTTAAAGTGTGAATCCTTAAAATTTAGCGTCCATCATTTACTATGAGTCTTTATTAGGTGCATTAAATCTGGAAGGCCTTCTTTTCTAGTTTTATTTTTTTGAAGAGTCAAAGAAAAACCCGTATTTGGAGTGTCGGATAAGAAGTCTACCGCATTAGTCTCTCCCGTCACCGGTAAATACTTCCCTTGATCCAAGCGCGTCTTTATCTGACTAATAATATTTGAGGGATTTTCGCTCACTAAGAACGTTTGCGCTATGAAGTTTACGGCTAATGGCGCGGCAAAGCTAGTGCCACTTGTTACCCTCAAAAACCCTTTCGGGGCTGGTACTATTATAGTTTCACCAAAAGCAAAAAAGTCCACACAGCGGCCAAAATTTGATATTTCACTAACCTTCTTTGCGTGTGTATAAGCTCCCACGACAATAGTATTTCTTTTGTGATCACTGCATTCAAAGGTATCTTCAACGGAATTAATTTCAATTTGGTTATTGCCAGCAGCAATTACTGTCAAAGGCTTATATATAGGGTGTCCTTGCTTTGCTATATAGTCCTGTCGAGCAAGAATTGTTTCTGACATAGCCTGATAGGCAGCTTTATAATCCGGTGATGTGCCACATGAGTCTTTTACTATCTCTTCGAGCTTTTCTCTCTCTCTATAGCCAAAACTCTTATTTATAATCGTAACATTATGTTTATTTATCAGATCAAATAAATCTCGCTCGAAGGACGAAAGAGGCTTTTTGCTATAAGCTTCTTGGACTTCCTTGTCTTTATAAAGTCGAGCTACAAGGTTAACGTCTTCCTGTGATAAACATTCCTCACCATGAGACATTGGTAAAATATTCGATGGATCTACCTGAACAAGAATCATCCGTATTTTTGAATTATTGTAAGATGCTACACCTGCAGTTGCAGTTCCATGGTAGTCATAACTGTTCCCGCTAGTTTCCCCTTCATTCCCGCCTAATACTTTATTCATCTCTTCGGCTTTTTCAATTGAAACAAACGACCCGGTTCCGCCTAAAGGTTTTTTTTCTTTTACCCTATTGTTCCATTCGGTTTTATAATTAAGTAATTCAGAGTATTTCGGACCTATTTCTAATGTAACATCATCAGATAAATAACACGATTTACTTGCCTGGAAAGATCCGATTACATCTTTTTTGGATAATTCATAACGAGAGTTATCTTTAGGGGTGTAAGGTGATGACTCCACTGGCTTAGCACCGGCAATAGCCGGCGCGCCTTCACCGCACTCTTGTGAATACGAACCCATTATTTTGTCTTTATAATCTGAGTACTGGATGTCAAAACCAGTATCCATGACTATGACGGTATGTTTCTGTGAAAGATTCTGATCACTACTGACAATTTTGTCAGCGTGGGGTTTAACAGATGGCTTCTTTACAGAAGGTTTGCACCCATATTGACAAATACCAATCAAAACGATGACCGAAATTTTAAGAAAATGCAACACGACCACCCCTCGAATACACTCCATTATCATCGGATATTTATCAGAAATCTTTAACAAGATTAAATTTAACCTTAGTATTGAGATTACGGGTAATTACCAAAGGTAATCGTGATAATCCAGCAAAGACCACAAGAATTTTGAGAGGAATTTTCAAAATAAACTTCTGATGAACTAGGGTGATTACGATCGAATTTCCTACTAATTAAGAACCTAACCTAGGTTACCCTAGATACACGTAAGATTAAACCTCACTCAAAAAACAATCACTCACTTCAACAACCCATACAACTCTGAGTTCAACTCCTCGAATTCTATAGGTTTGGAAAAATATCTATCACACCCCGCAGCTAAGCAAAGGTCACGTTCTTGATCAAATGCATTTGCTGTCATAGCAATAATAATTCCCTTGTAATTCATTTTTCTCAGTTTTTTGGTTACAGCTATTCCATCTATAAGGGGTATTCTAATATCCATAAAAACAACATCGTATACTTTATCTTTTAATTCCTTAAGAGCTGCACGACCATCGCCAACGACTGTACAAGTTAGCTTCCAATTTCCAAGCTTAGTATTAATCAAAAGCCGATTATCTGCATTGTCTTCTACTATTAAAGCGGTACGCCCTGGAAATTCGTGGAAAGTTGCGGGTGATCTCTTCCGAGTAGACGTCGTAGTATTCGTAACTCCGAAAGGAACTTGGAGTTCAAAAACAGACCCCACTCCCCTCTCGCTTGAAGTAAGCTCTAAAGTTCCATCAAGAGAATTCGCTAACTTCCTACTAATATACAAGCCTAACCCGGTTCCCTTATGATCCACCTTAAGGGTATTGTTCGAGGAAAAAGGTTTGAAAATCTTCTTTTTATCGTCAGCTAAAATACCTTCACCACTATCTATAACTTGGACGACCAATTTACGACTGGAATCTGGCATCAGCATTTGATTTACTTTGATTTTAACCGTTCCCTCTGGAGTGTAGCGAATGGCATTACTTAATAGGTTTATGATAATACGCCGTAACCTTTGCAGATCAATATAAATGGTTTCCGGTATCTGATTATCGATGTCAAACGACATAATTATCTCGTGTTTTTTAAGATCCTTTGATAGCGACTCATAAATATTTGAGAACATTTTTTGCAGAATAACCGGCTCATTAACGACTCTATCTTCTCCAGCCTCTATTTTAGAAACATCTAAAACATCGTCGATCAACTTTAGCAAAGAACTTGTATTACGTTCTATAACATCCAGATACCCTCGCTCTGTATCATCATGAATAGATTCCCGCAGTACATCGGTAAAACCTAGAATGGCGGTTAAAGGGGTTCTCATATCATGGCTTACATTTGCAACAAACTCTGACTTAGAGGCATTAACTCTTTCAGCCTCTTCTTGAGCTAACTCGCATTGACGAATTCTATTTTTCAGATCAGTTATATCTGTGCAAGCACCAACCATGGCATAGGCTTCACCCGATTCATCATAGAGAGTTTTCGCCGAGTCACGGAGCCACTTAATTTCACCAGTAGCGGTCTTTACTCTGACCTCGTAAGTTTCCACTCCATGCTCAAGAACTCGGTCTATATGGTCTTCAACCTTTTGACGATCCTCGGGTAGCACATGGACTAAAAAATCTTCTAATACTTGAATTGAAACAGAGTCGGGAATTTCGAAAAGAGACAAAAGACTGCGGTCCCATTCTAGCTTAGCCTTTCGGATATCCCAGAAAAAAGTTCCTGTCTTTGAAACTTCGAGAGCAATCTTCATTCTTAAGGAATGATTTGAATCCTCGCTCTCTTGGTTTTTATCGATCGGATCAGACATTGTTGTACCCGTAAAATACTTAAACCGGAAAACACGCGGAGCCTATCAAAGAAACAGATTAAATGAAAACCATTTAAACAGGAGAAAAACTGCACTAAACACAGTACAAAAGCCCTAAATACAGTACACAAACGCGAAGGTTACAGCGGCCCGGGAGAACCAAGCGTTACTAAAAAGTCCCACTCATTTTTATGTACTGGTTGGATTGAAAGTCTCATTCCCTTTTTCACTAGGACCATTGAAGACAATTCAGGAATATTTTTAATTTCCTTTAAAGATACCGGGGTTTTAAAGCGTTTTTTCGCTTTGACATCGACTTGAACCCACCTTGATTCACCTTGCGCCGCCGATTTCGGATCGTAGTATTTTTGCTTTGGATCTAAAGCACTTTTGTCAGGATATGCACCTTTTACAACTTCAGCAATCCCTACTATAGAAGGCAGGACTGTATTGGAATGGTAAATAAATACCTGATCACCTTTTTTAAAATCGTCACGCATTAAATTTCGTGCTTGATAATTACGAATACCATCCCAACCGTCAGTGTGGTTTGGAAGGGCTACTAAATCATTAAAAGAAAATGTTTCTGGCTCAGTTTTCATGAGCCAAAAACGCTTACTAGACATAGTTACGTTCTCTGAGAGATAGGGATATAATCTGTGACATTATTACCGGTATAAATCTGTCGCGGACGACCAATACGGTAATTTTTAGAATCAACCATTTCCTTCCAATGAGCGATCCAACCAGGGAGTCGTCCCAAAGCAAACATGACAGTAAACATGTTAGTAGGAATACCAATGGCTCGATATATCACACCAGAATAAAAGTCGACATTCGGGTAGAGTTTACGATCTTGGAAATAAGGATCTTCCAAAGCAGCTTCCTCGAGTCTTTTAGCAATGTCTAAAAGAGGATCGGCTTTGCCAATTTTCGCCAAAATCTTATCACAAGAACTCTTAAGAACTCGAGCTCTAGGATCGTAGTTTTTATAAACCCTGTGTCCAAAGCCCATTAAACGGAACGGGCTGTCTTTATCCTTAGCAAGCGCTAGAGCCTTATGTACGTCTCCGCCATTTCTCTCAATCTCACCCAACATCTCAACAACTGCCTGATTAGCACCACCATGCTTCGGTCCCCAAAGAGCACAAATACCAGCAGCAATAGCAGCAAAAAGGTTTGCATCAGACGAGCCTACTAACCGTACGGTCGAAGTCGAGCAGTTTTGCTCATGATCGGCATGAAGGATTAGCAGCATATTTAATGTCTTAACAATATCCTCGTCCACTTCAAAAGCTTCTGAGGGAACCGCGAACATCATGTACAGAAAGTTTGCACAATAATCCAAGGAATTCTTTGGGTAAATAACGGGCTGTCCAATGGATTTTTTAAACGAGTACGCTGCAATAGTTCTGATTTTAGAAAGCACTCTTGGAATCAATCGCTCTACCTGCTCAGGATCACTCGGGTCCAAAGAATCAGGGTAGTAAGCTGATAAGCTACACACCATCGAAGACAAAATAGCCATCGGATGGGCTGTGGATGGATAACCATCATAGAAATGCAGCATATCCTCATGAATCAGAGAATGCCTAGTCAGGCCCGTTTTGAAACTCCCAAGTTCATTTCCGTTGGGAAGTTTTCCGTAAATCAATAAATACGCCGTTTCAACAAACGTCGATTTTTCCGCCAATTGCTCGATTGGAATACCACGGTAGCGTAGAACACCATTCTCACCATCAATAAAAGTAATGGCACTTTCACAAGACCCTGTATTTCCAAACCCCGGATCTAAAGTAATTACACGAGATTCGGCACGCAGTTTTTGTATATCAATTGCCACCTCCCCTTCACTACCCTTCGTCACCGGAAGCTTGTAGGTTTGATTATTCACTTTTAACTCAGCTACATCACTCATCTTTTAACCTCCACAAATATACCCTTCAATGTACCCGAATAAGACAAAACTGACAATGCCTCACAGAATAGTCTTCAAACTATTTACTCCGTGTCACGATAAAATGTTCCAAAAAAGACCTATTAGTGTAAGTATGTTGGAATGATAGAATTAGATTCCGAGCCTGACACCGACAACGAAGAACTGCCTATCGACGGTAGTTCTATGTCTCTTATGGACCATTTAGGTGAATTACGAACTCGGCTGTTTAAATCATTTGCAACTATTTTGGTATTATTCGTCGTAGCGATGACTTTTTCGACGAGCCTCATTGAGTTTCTCAAAATCCCACTGCTCCGAGCTTTACCAGAAGGATCGCGAACTCTTCATTTTACAGGACCACTCGACGTGCTGCTTGCCAGCCTGAAAGTATCCTTTTTATCAGCCGTGGTCTTGGGATGCCCTCTGTGGCTATACCAATTTTGGAAGTTCTTTGAGCCGGGACTATACCGAAAAGAACGAAAATTCATTCTGCCGTTCACAATTGCATCAATGCTGCTTTTTCTAGCTGGTACCTCGTTTTGTTTTTTCATCATTCTCCCTATGACTCTAGAGTTTCTCATTGGAATCGGACTGAAGGTCGGGGTCGCGATTATTACGATCAATGACTACCTATCGATGGTTCTGATTCTAATATTTGGTTTTGGAATCATTTTTGAAACCCCGCTAATATTAGTGCTACTTGCATTACTTGATATAATCTCCGCCAAAAGTTTGTCTGAGTTTAGGCCCTTTGCAATCGTTGCTATATTGATCACCGGTGCTCTGCTGACACCACCTGATCCCTTGTCTCAAATTGCTATGGCAGTGCCTGTGTATCTAATGTACGAAATTTCGATTGTTGTTATTAAAATTTTAAAAAGAGAAAAAAACAGTGTTCCGAAGACCTCACCTTAGCTCACTAAATAGAACCTTCCTGCTCTTAGCGATAGGCCTAGCAACACAGTATTCATACGTTGCAAGAGCAAACGAAGATCGAAATGACGTTTGGGAAGTAGGCCTAAATTTTCAACGCCTTCAACTTAAAGATGATAAAAACAACCTCGTAGGAAACGGGGGTACTTTTCAAGTCGGAATGGGTCGTATCATCGGCCCTTGGCAACTCTCACTAGTTGCCGATATTGTCCTAGGACCATTTACATCTTTGCGTAAAGAACGGGTAAAAACTGATTTTTACGGAACTGGTGGCACCTTATCTGCTAGGTATACATTTGGCCATAAAGGGGCTAGGGCGATCAGGGGTCTAGGCTTAAGTCTTAAGCTGGCATACGCGGATATTGTTGGTAGATCAATTCAAAATAGTACTCGTACCGATGACCACCGTGAAGTATCAGACCTCAGCATGAGAACTTCGATATTTATGGGGTATGCGGGTGTTTTCATATCATGGATTGAGGAGAGCCGACCAACAGGCAATACGGCTCAATTACTCACCACCAGAGTAGAGGGTTACATACTATCCTGCGACTTTGGTTACCCTCTAAAAAGCTCATACTCTACCACATACCACGAAACTGAGTATGAAGAAGGCTCTGACGAGGTAATTTCTACCCAAAAGAAAAGAGAAAGAGGCGCACACAACGGATATAGCATCCGTGCGACATTAACTATCTTGTTAGGAAGCTAGTTATTTAGTAGAAAGAAGCCTCCATATAAACTGAAAGAGTTTCGTGAATGTCAGATCTTAAACAAGTTTTTGTTGTATCAGCCCCGTCAGGAACAGGAAAAACGACCTTAAATAAAATGCTTGTTAAAAATCACTCCGAGATCGAAGTCGCTGTGAGTTTAACCTGCCGACCCATAAGAAGCGGTGAAGTCAATGGAACCGACTATGAGTTCGTTAGCGAGCAAGAGTTTCAAAAGAATATCGATGACGGAAATATGTTAGAATGGGCCACTGTTCATGGTCATTTATACGGAACAAGTAAGAAGCAACTTACAGAAATTCAAAAACGGAATCATTACTCCCTACTTGAAATCGACGTCCAAGGCTGGAAAACAGCAAAGGAAAAACTTCGGTCTGCAACCGCAATATTCATCTTACCTCCTAGTTTAAAATCGTTATGGCAGCGCCTAGAGCAACGAGGAACAGATTCACTGGAGATTCGCTGGAAGCGACTATTAAATGCTAAAAAAGAAATCGAAGCAGCAGATGACTACGATTTTTTTATCATTAATGACGATATTCAAAAAGCATATCAAGAACTTGAAGCAATCATAATAAAAGGCGAAAAAGGCAAAATTGACCGTGAGTTAGGAAACTCGTATTGCCAGAAGCTACTGGAAGAATTTGAACGTGACCCCTGGTTTCAGGAGCTAAAGGGAAAAACCCTATAAACCTTTATTAAAATTAGTCGATTACTTTATGGAACGTGAACAAACCAATGTTAACCTAGGCATTACCATGAAAAAATCGGTAAAGACCGATCTACAGCCGCCCAAGGACAACCTACCTACCCCTGAAGGGGAGTATTCTAATTTAGTCAAAAAGCTAAAGCCTTACACGACAGATTCAGACCTAGAAACAGTGGAAAGAGCCTATTACTTCGCATCTAAGGCTCATAGCAATCAAAAAAGAAAATCAGGTGAAGCCTATATTACTCATCCTTTAGCCGTAGCAGCAATACTAGCAGGTCTGAAGCTCGATATTGCATCAATAGTCGCTGCGATATTACATGACACCGTTGAAGACACCAGTATTACCCTTAAAGATGTAACTGAAGAGTTCGGAGAACAAGTAGCTGCGCTTGTAGACGGATTAACTAAAATTGGTCGTGTCAAGTTTCGATCAAACCAAGAAAAACTTGCTGAAAACTTCCGAAAAATGATCGTAGCAATGGCTAAAGACTTAAGGGTCATCCTTATCAAGCTAGCCGATCGCTTGCATAACATGAGAACCATCTCGGCAATGCCCAGTGAAAAAGCTAAGCGCATTGCCCAAGAAACCTTAGATATCTACGCTCCACTAGCAAATAGATTAGGTATATACGGCACTAAAAGCGAGCTCGAGGACATTTGCCTTAGAACACTAAAACCTGATATCTACGATAGTATTAAGCAAAAAATTTCGGTAAAAAAACAAGCTCGTCAAGACTATATCGACGAAGTAATCAACATCCTTCAGAATGAATTGAAAAAGTATCACTTCAAAAATACCAAGATCTACGGACGGCCTAAGCATTTTTATTCGATATATAAAAAAATGCTTAGCCGTAAGCTAGACTTTGAAGATATCCACGATCTTTTTGCTTTCAGAATTATCGTAGACTCAATCAAAGACTGTTACGAAGCATTGGGAATTGTTCATGCTATATGGAAACCTATGCCAGGACGATTTAAAGACTACATAGCGATGCCAAAAGCAAACATGTATCAATCACTACATACTACAGTTATTAGACCTAACGGCGAGCCTGCAGAAATTCAAATAAGAACCAAGGAAATGCATCGAATTTGTGAATACGGGGTTGCTGCTCATTGGACGTATAAAGAGGCCGATCAATCAACAAATGATGCCGATAGTGATAAATTTTCTTGGCTAAGACAAATTGTTCAGTGGCAAAGTGAGTTAAAAGACCCTGATGAATTTTTAGAAGCTGTAAAAGTTGATTTATTTGATGAGGAAATTTTCATTTTCACTCCTCGCGGTGACGTCATCTCGTTACCTAAAAATGCAACAGCTTTAGATTTTGCTTTCGCGGTTCACTCAGATATAGGAAGTCGGACTATTGGGGCAAAAGTAAACTCTAGTATGGTCCCTTTAAAAAAAGGGCTCCGATCTGGAGATATCGTCGAGGTTTTAACTTCAACGAGCCAAAAACCGTCCAAAGACTGGCTAAACTGGGTCATCACTTCAAAAGCTAAGAATAAGATTCGATCGGCTTTACGAAAAGAACAGCGCGATCAAAGCCGACAGTTTGGTGAAGACATACTTTCTCAAGCACTTGAAAGCCGTAGAACTAATATAGAAAAATTAAAGAAAAGTGGTGAAATCGATAAAATTCTTAGCGCGTCTAAGGAAAGCACTCTTGAAGAAATTTTAATTGCAATTGGCTACGGAAGAATTAGCGCTGAAGAATTAGTTGATAAAGCTTTTCCAATAGACAAGTCGGCAGAAGAAAAATCTCCCACAAGTCAAGTTACTGAAAAAAAATCGACTCAGAATTCCAAAACAAATCAAGCCGTATTAGTTTCTGGAATTAACAATGTTCTAATCAGCTTTAGTAAATGCTGTAACCCACTACCGGGTGAAAACATCATTGGATTCATAACTCGTGGCCGTGGAGTTACGGTACATAGATCAAACTGCGCACGTGCTTTAGACCTCGATCCTGTTCGGAAAATCGAAGTAAACTGGGCAAAAGAAACCCCCGTTCAAGAACACTCTGCATACATCAGAATACTTACAAGAGATAAGCTCGGAGTACTTGCAGAGGTTACTCAGGCGATTACTGCCTGCGGAGCGAATGTACACAAAGCAGATATCAGAATATCCAAAGATATGATCGGGGTGCTGGATTTTGAGCTAGGACTAAAAGACCTCCCGCAGCTAGAAGGAATCATTCGTAAAATCGAGAATATTCCGGCAGTTGTTAGTGTGGAAAGAAAGAGTATAATGAGAAACAGGGCTTAACCATTGGAGGGGTACATGATTAGAATTTCATTAATTGTTTCTGTATATTTTATAGCAACGAGTGCACTGGCAAAAGATTACACTTCAGAGAAAAAAAACTCTCAAGTCATGGTATCCATTGTTAAAACAAAAAGCGGCTCGGAGCTCACCTTTAAAACCATACCCAAAATTGTAGAAGGCGTTCCGATGGTCATTAATGACCAAAAAAATGCTCCCTGGAGTTTAAAGATAAAAGAAGCTAAAGGAATACAGTTTTCAAATAAAACGCTTGGACGCAAAGACTTCTCTTTAAAAACCCCGGGATTCAAAATTTCTGCAAAGCATACTAACAAGCCTTGGAGCTTTACCTATAAGATGAGGGTTTTCGTCTGTACTAAAAACAAAGACAAATGCTTTACAGAGATGCATAAAGGACAGGTTAAGTCTTAGCTCGGAGCGTTTTGTCTAGCGTGTTCAGTACTATCCACTTAACCGTAAGCTAGACTCCCCCTTTTATGACGTCACCACCTACAATCAGCTCTCTAAACTTCAAAACTAGGAGTTAAAAACCGGCAAAACGGAAATGACCGGCGACAATTCGGAGGATAAGTGTTCATTTTGGCTGTCTATTATAAACAGGACGAAGCAAACCAGGGCAGAAAGATATTTCTACCCAAAAA
>Ga0222674_1000260_pt1 | contig 23215 bp, 18 predicted proteins | sample AntAcemetagen866_FD_179804 | JGI IMG/M metagenome (GOLD analysis project Ga0222674, IMG submission 179804) | Saline water microbial communities from Ace Lake, Antarctica - #866 | ecosystem: Environmental > Aquatic > Non-marine Saline and Alkaline > Saline | place: Antarctica: Ace Lake...
TGAGTTAATTATATCCCAGACATCAGAGAGTACCGTAACCTCGACACATGCTTTAGTACATACTGATGTTAACCCTTTAAGTATATGGGTTGATGGGGTATTAGCATCATTCGTCACGTTAGAAGAAGGATCGGTCGCAGGTACGACAGTCATTACCCTCAAGAGGACTGTTAGGCCTGGTTCATTAATCAGGATATTCCAGGCAGGTATTCCGGAGGTGGATGTTAATAACAGGAACCAGCCGGTAGGGGTAGGGTTCCCCTGGGAGTTCCCTAGTGTCGTATTACCTATAACTTCAGGCAGGACCTACGTGTACGATCCATTTAGTTCAGTTGGATTTGAGAGGGTAATATATCGAGGTTCTCAACTAGAGAGGGTAAATTACGATGTATCAATATTGACTGACTATAACTTCTTCACATCAGATGATCAATACACTGTCGGACCAGACGGTACCGCATACTTCCCTTTCGACCTTATGAATGAATTCGTAGAGATGGGATTCTTAGAGAAAGATGATACTACTGGAATACATCACTTAGGGTACGTTAATGGTGTTGGAGCAACACCGACAATAGACCCCACTAAGAGGAAGGTATACTTCGGGTTCTTTCCTGACGTAATAATCTCCCGGGCTCAGGCTATTACTATCATGAATAATATGAGATTACATTACCTAAGGAGATTATCTGATTCGGATCCTTACCGCGAAAGTGTTAGTTCAGTTTCCAGATTTACTGACATAAATACGTTCCTACAGAATACTGACCCAGACCCGTGGTGGTGGCAGCATTTAAGGGACATGGAGTCCTTGAAAATGTCTGACGGTTCCTATATGGTTAACGGGTACCCTGACGGTAATTTCTATCTAGATAATACACTGACAAGGGCTCAGATGGTTACCCTCATAGATTTAATGAGGCAGTGGATGGTAGACGCATTGAAATAGGAGGATAATAGATGAAGATCAGTGAGAGACAGTATAGTGATTTCAATCAACGAGTTAAGGCCGGGGCCGATAGGGTAAGCATTAGAGTAGAGGTAGATAAACTTGTCTACCTACGTGATGCTTTTTCTGAATTCGATGATATTAAATACGAGGTCGCAGCTGCAGAGATCCCGAACCTATTAGCAGGAGGTTCGGCGGCAGCAGGGCCTAATGCTACTGGGGCTCCTGTTTCTACAGAAGTAACTACTGCACTAGTAGCAGGTTCTCCCATACAGGGAGTAGACGTACCTGACTTAATCAAGACTTCCCCTTTCGGTACGAGGGTACATCCACTAACTGGCAAGTCCCGATTACATAATGGGCAAGATTTCGGTTATGGTCAGGGGACTACAATTGTAGCTACTGCCGATGGTGTTGTAGGTAGTATATCCTATAAGGATTTAAGGTTGATTTCTATTAACCACTCAAATGGATTCTCCTCAAGGTACCTTCACTTAGGTGAAATCCATGTCAATCAAGGTGAGGCTGTAGTACAGGGACAATCCATCGCCACTGTCGGAGGTACTGATGCTTACTCGACAGGGTCACATCTCCATTTCGAAATTAAGAAAGACGGGACGGCGGTTGATCCTATGACTTATTTAAGGGGCGAGGCCCATATGGGGACTGTCACTACTACCCACCTAAGTGAAGGCTCGGGTCAGATTTCGGTAGACGGCTCAGTGCTTAGGAAAGAACCTTCGGCAACATCTCAATCGTTAGGTACTTTATCTCAAGGTATTGATGTAGTAATTCGCGCTACCGTTGGAGAGTGGTACTGGATATCATTACCAGCAGGGGATGTGGGGTACGTCCAATCGTCAGTTATCGATGCTGCCCCATCCATAGAGGAGACCTCTACATCTACTGGGCAGACTACTTACGGTAACCCGAGCTATGCGGAAGTAGTTGCTGAGATAACATCGCAGGCGAATAAGGTAGGGTTACCTGTCCAGTTATGCTTAGCCACCGCATGGACTGAGAGTGAATTTACTCAATTCAAGAATGACGGGTCTACTTATAAAGGTGAGGGCGAGAATATCGGTGGTCAGATAGTATACATACCGATTGGGATTATGCAGATATACCAGGATCCTACAGGTACTAACTTCCACCCCAATGCAGATTATAATCGATTACATAATGATTGGAAGTATAATATACAGTACGGACTGGTTGTACTTATAGAGAAGTACTATGCTGTACTAGGGCTTGGTACTGAGACGTCATATACGGATGGCGTGGCGAGAGCGTCATATAGTGGATACTATAGAGGTAGTAATTACACTGCATATAGGTTATCACCTACACAGGAAGATACTAACTTCTATAACCATTACCAGAACTCCCCATGGAATTCTGGTGATGCAATCGAATATGGTAGAGTTAATGGGTTCAACATACCTATAAAGAATGATCAGGGACATACGTTGGATCACGCCGGTTATGGGAATGTGTACCAGTACACACAGATAGTAAATGGTCAATACGAGGTTATACTAGGTCATGACTCTTACGGGTACATATTAGAGGAGTACTTTTTACCAATAACAGATAAGGACGTAAGAGGATTCACAACTAACACACTAATATCTGAGGAGTTCACTGACTACATAGAAGGCGCGTCACCTACAGGATTTATAAACGAGACAGGGGCAGGGGTTAACTTTACCGTACAGGATAGCGGTGGTAGGAATTACTTGAGGGCTGCATCGTCAAGCCCCTCCCCTTCATCGATATCCTTCCTTATCCGTAACAGGTTCTCGGGTAAGTGCATTATCTCGTTCAAATGTGCCCTACAGGCTGATGCTACTATACGTATTGAAGTGGACGGTATTACTCAGTTCAATAAGGGTGACTTCTCTACAGGAATTAGGTCGGAGGTAGTTAGTTTCTCTCTAACACCAACTACCGGATTTCATAAAGTAACTATAACATTAAATTCAACTATCACGGGCCAGAGTGTGATGTCTATTGCTAAGGTAGAGGGATTCGAATACATATTCAGGGATAAGTTAGATAATGTCTTCAATAAAATCGAAGGTACCTATAAGCCAACCACAGACACTTACGTATTCGTGAAGACTGACAGTACTCGAATATTTACTGACCAGGCGTTAACTGACCCACTTACTTACCGGTTAAGGAAAGGGAATGTTCTTAAAGTAGTTGAATATAATAGTGACTACGTAAGGATAGAGGACGTTGACCAGGCAACTGACGGGTACGTGAGGGCAGTCGATGTACAATTACACCCTAACTATAAGTCGGATAAGGTAGTTAGGTTCTTGACAGGTAGGTTCGAGTTCGGTAAGACATTGTCAATAACTGATGAAGTGATAGGCTTGGATATCGAACGTAAGTGGGAGATGAGGGCGTCAACATGTACGGTCACTTTATCTAATGAAGACGGTCACCTGTCCCCTCTCTATAAACCCCAAGACTTTCCTGAGTACGGTATGGCACCTTCCGAATTCACTGATTACGATGAGGACGGTAAGCCCCTAAGTGTCCTATCAACTAATACACCTATTAGGGTTTATATTGGGTACGGGGATAACCCCGAGAGGCAATTCACTGGATTTATAGACGGGTCGGACGTAGATGGGGAGAATAAGGTCATCAAGTTACGATGTACTGATGTAATGAAACTAATGAATGAGTATACCCCATACGAGCAAGAGACTTTCCCTGATCAGGAAGAGGATTCGATTGAGTGGGTCATGTCTGCTGTAATTCATGAGATGGCTCTTCGCGCAGGAATGACTGAGTGGAAGTATATCGAGGAAGATATATTGAGGCCAGATATTCAGATAGTGGAGGCTGAGTATGTTGAACTTAGACCTGATGCAGGGTACGGCATCACATTCTCCGAGGACGGTTTTACTCCTAAACCTACGCCGTTAAGTAGCGTAAACGTGGAAGAAGGATTCCTGAACGCGTATAAATACCCTAAGGGTAGAGTACTTGAGCCCGGGACTTACTACGCGGATCACGTCGATATCTTAGCGAAGGAATTAAATTTCTGGCAGAGATGCGATCGGTTCGGGACGTATAAGTGCTCACCAGTACTATGGGATGGTAAGGCTAAGGTGACATTTAAGGATACACAGACTATTGTTACCGTCAATAAGACCGTTGACTTCAGTAAGGCTGCAAATCATGTTATTATATCAGGGGCCGGATCAGTGGAACACTTCTTTGATGATGCGATATGGAAGGCTATGAAGGGTAGGAAGAAGACGGCCCGAGCAGAGGTACCGTGGGCTGAGACTTATGCACAGAAACGTATCGTTGCCAATAGATTATTCAGGGACATGCGGATGAGGGCAACTACTATTAATGCAGTTGTCGAGGGGTGCGTATGGGTGGACCTGCTAGACACTATATTCATCGAGCATCGTAATACTACGACTAGGGATTCTTATGTAATTAAAGGGTTAAGTCACAGCTACAGTGCAGGTGGGGGATTCCTGACTCGTCTGGATTTATTCTCGTTGATTTGATACTGAATGTGTAAGTACTGTAAGGTTTTAATGTTAAGTGTTATTATTAATTAGAGAGGAGTGATAATCTTGAATAAAGATAATGGTATGGTTGGTAAGAGTTTCGGTACCGAGGCGAACTATATCATATTTCCTCTAATGGAGTTAATTAAGAAAGAGATAGACAGGGATAAGTCTGTAGTGAGTAATAATGTTACAGCCATTGCTCAGCAGGATGTGCTAAGTAATGTTAATCAAGTCAATAACTCAGTGGTAGATTACAGTAGCATCTATGACGTAATGAATAGTTTCGAATATGATATTGAGTTATTTAAAAATGATGAAAATTTCCCCGGTAGGTTAAGTTCAGCAGTAATTACTTATTCAGAAATATTACAGATAACGTTCAAGTTAATAAGGGAAGACGTGACCGGTAGGTTACAGTCAGTAGATATAAGTATTAAACGAGCGTCCTCCTCAATTGAGGATAGAAGTAATCCTTACGGTATGTTACCTGAGGATTACCGTACGTATGTATTGAATGGTGCGTGGTGGGGGTATTATAATGGAATTGTTAATGACCCACTAACTTCACCTACAGAAAAGGACGCGGCAGTTGCATCCATGATGGCGGCTAATCAAGAGAATATTACATTAAGGGGTAAGTACGGTGTAAGGTATCCTGAGGATGCACTATCACTAGATCAGTACCTTACGTTCATGAATAACCCTTACTTAATGTATGACGTTGATTATGCATTCTATTGCCTGTATTGGCAGTATAAGGAAAGTAACTTAGATCCTGAATGGACTCAAGTTCGTCAGGACTTCCTGGAGGCTAAGTATATTGACATTACTACTCGTTACGGCGTAGGGGCCCTTACTCCCTTTACTGCGAAAGAACTCAGGCAGCATGCGATTAATCCTTGGGCTATAATGGGTGATGATTTACTATCCTTCGGAATAGAGGGAGTTAGCGCAGACGTAATAAGGGCTTTCGTTGTTTCCATTAATGGGTACCATAGGTATGTCGAAGACCCTGTCGTAAATTCGGGTTCCGACATCTACTATAATAGGGTAATTGAGTATCAGTCAGTATACTTATTTGACCTTACTGAATTAGATGGGCTCACAACTGCAGGGAATATGAAGTACGCCGGATTTACTGACTCTGCAGGTGAGGAGCCGGATTACTTAGAGATTCTCGGTGTTGAATTAACACTAGGTAGGGTCGATGGTAGGTTAGTTACAGCTCAATCAAGAATAGTGAGGGGTGGGTAATATGTCGTTCGTAATAGCTTACGTACCGGAAGTGGAGTATGTAGGGTTTGTAGATACTGTTGATAAGGTAAATAAATTACCGGAACAGCATTTCTCATTCAAGAAGCATAACTCTCAACCAGGGGGATTGCTGCAGGTAAGTAACCTACATGGTATGTATCAAGGGCAGATTACTCCTCAAGTGGATTTCGACTTTAAAGGAATGCAGGTAGTGTGCGACGCGTACAACGTAGAGGATACTTATTCCGTACTAGTAGGTGACCGGGTCGTTATAAGTAACTCTCATGTTAAGGAGATGGGTGAGGTAAGGAATATGCTGGTCAACGAGATAGTACCTGCCGGCACGTCTATATCTATCCTATATACTAATAATTCAGGTACCTCTAAGAATGTGATGTTTGACTTCTTCCTACAGGTCGATGACCCTCCTCTATTTTCCTCTAATTTTGTATGGTCATTCGTGGGACTGGGAACTGATGCTATAATAGTAGAAGGGGGTAGCTTAGTATTAAATATTACTCAGCCGGCATTCGTAGGACCGCAGACTCAGTTATCGACTGGATTCATAAGAGTTCTGGACCTTACGGGGGCGAATGAGTTAGCCTTAATTGGTATCGATTCGTTAGGTAATATTAGTACTAATTATGTTGAGACAGAACCTGCATATACTGGTATGGGGCTGTTAGCTAGGTCAAACATTGTAGGTATAACATCAATAACACGACTACCTCACAGCTTAGAGATAATTTTCAATAACCTCGGAGGTCTTAGTCCTACTCCGATTGAGATGAAGCTAGAAGCAACCATTACCAATATTGTTATATAAAATCGAAAGGTGTGATTATTTTGCCGTACATTACAGGATTCAGTAATCCGGTAGATTTGGTTAAGGACATGGCAACAGCACTAACTACTAATGCGGAAGAGAGTTTAACTCTCGTCTATCCTGCAAGTACGGGGGCTATTGTCGATCGAGCAGTATTACAGTTCGATACTACCTTTGACAGGCAGTGGGTTAAGAAAGAGAGCCTAACAGTTACCGCGGGTGTTATTCAGTTAAGTAATGACATAGCTGTAAAGGGAGAGGTAAGGATCCAAGTTAGGGATCCTGGAAATAAGTACTTCTTAACTTTCGATAAGACAGTAGTCACGGGTACTCCTGAACCTGAGCCAAATGAGTTTTATATTGACCCAGCGGATTCATCTATACTACGAGTCAATACGTTACTTAACGGTAAGGTAGTTTTTATTGACTTTGAAGAGGTTGCTGCAGTCACTGTACCTTACTATGTTTCATTCTTTCGTCCAGCCAACACAGTGGACGGTAGGGTTAATGAGTACTATGTTGAGTGGGTAATTGGTGATGCACTTCCGGTTGCTCCGGCAGATGGTTCTGTAGATCAAGGATTCCCGGTTGATCATTCAAGTGTACCTGCCAGACTCTCGTGGTTCCGTGAGACTGATGACGCGGAAGCAGTTGCTCGGGACTGGTTACCGATCGAGTACCATATATCTTTTGATAATAATGGCTTGGCCGGTGTAGTAATTGGTGATGAGAACGTATCTAAAGAAAGTTTCCTAAGTTCTCCTTTCGGATTCGGTAGACTTAGCCAGTTAGAGGACGCGCTGGAGTCAGATATTTCAGGTAACTTCGCAGGGTACGGCGGGTCATTCTACGAGCCAGAGATTTACCTACCGAATGGTGACCCAAATCCAGTATACAAACAGTATGGTGATTATACTGGTACAGGCGTAATTGATGTTGTAGTAGCTAAGTCTAAGTCAGGCGTACCTTTCATGGTTCATAAGGTTTCATTATTCGGCTCTTATGAATTCAAGGAAGGTAGCTTTAACGGGCAGTCACTTCATACAGGGAAGCAATCAGTATCACCAATCGTCGTTGGTAACCTCCATGAGAACGATAGAGGGACATTGCCTAGGGCGATTGCTGCCCCCCGTACAGGAAAGGCTCACCTCACAGAGCTTATAGCGAAAAGATACACTAAGTACGACGAGGAACGGTACCTGTTCTGCCACATCAATGCCCCTTACTCTATCTTCAACACAAGTAATGACGTACTGATTGGATTCGCAATCAGGATTGATATCTAGATCGGGGTGGCAGTATGCAGGATATGTTTCCTGTAACGTTTCGATTTAAAAGTAAACCTAGAGGGTACCAGGTAGTTTTCTATGTAAACTCCCTGGCTTACCCTCTTTCGTTTATCGATGCGTTTAGGGTTGAGATAAATAAGTACTTCCCGGAATATATAGAAGTAATGGATTCAGAAACGGGTTCCATTGACTTACCGAACGTAGTCAATATGGGGGCTTTCCTTTCTTGGCTTGTTTCAGGGTGGGGAGAGGGTATTATTGAGGATGTCGTTTTTACTGCATCACGTCCTCGTACTGCATCGGCACTTTCGTTCATTACCTCTAAGCTATTCAGGAGATCCGTGTATAGAGTACAGTGTGCGTTGGAACGGAAGTTAATGGACGTCACGTCCATTGATGAGGATACGATGACTTCATTGAGCTCGTTCGAGGATATTATGGAGACACTTCTACCTAAATTAGTTCAGGCTAAATGGGTAATAGGTACCGACCGTATATCACTAACAGGGGCCGCTGCATTAGTACCTGCAGCCAATAACTTAAATAAGCTGAGGATGTTCGAAGGGTTAGAGGGAGGTATATTCAAGTACTTATTATTACCGTGCGTCGATATGTTAGAGTTTGAGTTAAGTGACTCCTCCATGATTAGTCAGTTAGATTTATTACATAGTGCCGCAATAATTCAAGGAGTGTACAGTGGTATAGAGCAGGAAGAATTAGGGATTAGGGACGCGGATATATTCCTTTCTAATGAATTGAATGACCCCGAATACTACATGATTTCTTACAAAGATGTTAGTGACTTCTCGGAGGTAGATAAGGCCTCAGGTAATTTATTCATGATAGGTACGGATAGAGACGTATCAGTATCCAGTAGGTTATTCAATATTACTCGAATTGAAGGTAATGTATTGAGCTTTCATGAAGTAATGACTGAGTTTGTAGGTGAGGTAAATCCTGTAAGTATAGTAATGGCATTGAATGATCAGAGCATTAATAAGGGGCGGGCCAATTACGTAGGCTCTGACTCTGACCACTATACTCAAGGGGCTAGTTCGGTGGAGAGTGAGCATACCGTATCTACCAGCTATAGCATGTACTCAGAATCAGATACTGATGTCAGTACTTTTTATGAAAGATATATTGATTCGCAGTTCCCTGTACTTAAGGACTTCCTAATGTACTTAGGTGTGGAAGTGAACCTAGATCAAGTCATAAGCGATGGTATGATAAATGTCGTAGTCTCCCTCGATTCTAATGTAGTAGATAATGTGATATTAATTGAGTCTATATCTGACTCGGTTAACGGATCTAAGACAACGAACTTAATGACGGAATCAAGCAATGAATCTTCGGGAGTGCAGTTAGGTAAAGGTACTGAGTCCAGTAGTGAGTTATCGCTGGAGGGACTTAATTACTATACAGAATCGAGTTCTGAGATAAGTACTGATGGTGGGGAGAGTCACGTAGATCTTACTGGTGAGGTGAGTAAGGTATTCAGTACTGATGGGATTGAATCTAACCTAGAGGCAACAGTACCAGCCCAGGGATCATCCATCGAGACAAATTTAGGAATTGTTCCGATCAATAAATTGATCAGTATAGAGGGTAATAATGTTGTAACTCATGGCAGGGGAGTAAATATTGAATTCGATTCAGGTATATATGTTGCTTCGGAATTTAAGAAGATAACTTTAAACTCGGGAATATCCTTTCAAACACACATTAATCACGAATCAGATAGGGATGTATCATTACTCAATCAATCAGATACTACAGTTAGTGAGGTCGCAGTTAGGGTAGCTGAGCCGATCGGAGGAGTTAATGATGATAATGTACCAGTAGCCTTCTTAGTAGGTTCTGTAGTTGAGAATCTATATACTTGGGACTTTGTAGATGATAGTGTCCATGATAAGATCTGGTTAACACGGACACCGACGGATATGGCGAGAGAGTATAGGTACAGGGAGAATGCAGTAATTACACTTGAGAAGTGGACTAATCAGATGGTCGATACTGTATTAAGGGGGAACTTTACGGAGCATGTTTATTATGAGATTCAGAGGTTAGTATTTCAGTTCTGTATTACTGACGGCGCATCACCGACAATACCCCATGAATTCAGTACAGGGTTTTGGCAGTTATTTGATACCCGATCTAACTTCTATAAAGATCAGATTCTACTCCTATCGAATGGGTTGGCGGTGAATAGCTTTAAGGTAAATATATTACCGATAGTGTTCATGGAGTTCAGGGCTAAGGTACTTAACTTCCTAATACCGTACAATCAGGAATGGTTAGCAAAGGAGGCACATATACCTCTCGCTTCTATGCTCAACTTTCTACTATTCGTTGAGCAGGTAGTTGTCGTGAATAAGAACTGGTACAATAAAGTTACGCCTAAGATTGTCAGGGACGATGTCGTACGAACGGTTGAGATGTGGATGTTCCGTGACGGTGACGCACCTCAGGCATACCATGACCTGCTTCGATGGCTCAAGTGGTGGTGTGAGGCGGAGGTTGTCTCTGGTCAACATGAAACAGGTCTCGAGGCAATTGAGACAGTAGTGTATAATATAGTTAGGTACTTTGAATCGAGATGGGGAGTTCGTGATGTAGAGTACGGTGCAGAGGGGACTTATATTTACTCGAAGGATTACTCGTACGTAGATAAGGTTAGGGGTAAGAAGCACGGGTTCTTAGGTGGGCCAATGAAGACGCGGTATAACATGGGCTCGGAATATGGTATAAGTAATAAAGAGTTCAAGTATAAAATATTCGGGATTGAACGCCCGTAAGGAGGAAGAATTAATGGCGATTAATGAGCAGTTCAATAAGATGTTTTTAATTTTCGTAAGAGGCGAGTATGCGGCAGTAGGGGGTGGCGGTAATATTACATGGTCAGGTCAGGGTATTAATGTCCTAGCAGGTAATGACGTACAAGGGGACCCTGTATACTCTACTCTTGTCAGTGGGTTCACTGGGGACGAAATCGACTCTATTAGTGAAGGTAGGAATAGGAAGAAATCCTTCACCGCAGACCCTTGGTTCTTGTACTTACAGACATCTTCCTACGCAGACTTCCAGAAAGAGCTTGCCATTGTAAGAAACAAGCTAGGTGGAGATAACATCATGGCATCAGTACTAGTACCTACGGATATTGAAGTTACCCCTAGCGAATAGGAAGTGTTAGTATGAAAGTGTTTCAAAAGATTTCTTCAGGTCTATTATTATATGACGATTTCACGGGCCCTTCACTTGTGTCGGGCCTGATTTCTGAGGCTGACGTAACCATGGGGTCGGGATTTATTGAGTTCTCCTCAGGTAAGGTTTACACTAACTCCATTGACTTATCTAATGTAGTAGTACAGGTAAAGAATGTTTCCGTTCCGGTAGACGCGAATATACTTGGAGGTATCATTATAGGTAATGGTTTGATTGAAAATAAACTCTATGAGTACCATGACCCGAGTTCTACTGACGGGATCATAGATACAATTAAAGTAGTTAAGTCAGGATCTAAGCTATCAGGTTACGGATCCAGTATAGATGGGCAATGGTTCTATCGCGGCGATATGATAATGGCCGGAGTCACGTTAATGGGTATCGGTTCCGACGGCACATTACCATTCAGATCCACCGAGTTAGCGTTCTATAAGAATGAGCAAGTCCAGATCCATTCTATGCTCCCTGGGTATGTGGTTAACATATTCGATAATCTCGCTAACCTCGTACACGCTGAGACCCTCACGAGTCAAGGTATTACCGTCAACTTACCTTACTATCCATTCTCTGGGAATGTTATAGTTTATAATGACTTAGGGGATCTTATTATGAATTCCCCTGTGACTGATGTATGGGGCGGGGACGAGTACGCTGTGGCAGTTAATGTCAAGTTATATGATGATGGTGGTGTTGAATTAAGTAGGACACTACCTACGTCACTCGGTGAGCTAGAATCGAGCCTCGAAGAGTTCCTATTCTCGGTGGAGAATTTATCCCCAGCAGCAAACAGTGCTTTAATTACTGTTGCAGATTATAGTCAAGGATATGATTATGTGTGGCTGGCAGAAGATGTAGCTGGAGAGCCAGGTGTTTATGGTAAATCAGTTGATGTTAGTATGGTAGCCTTAGGTACAACGCCGTTCTGGGTTAAGCTGCAAAGGCCCGGGGATGCGGTGCCTCAGATTTTCGGTGCAGAGGCTAATGAGCAGTTATTTTATCTTGAAGTATTTTAGGGAGGTGCTGTCTTGGCTCTACGGTGGTTAGATTCAGATCAGCGATTTTCGAACGCAGAATATGAGTTCCCTTATGTAGTCGGGCAGGACGTGTACGAGCTACCGTTCTCATACATAGTCGGCTTTAAGCATATCCTTGTGTTTTGGAAAGGCATGCATGCCAGGGATGTAGAGCATTACACAGAGGAGGATTCTACTCATATACGGATTGTTCCTGACCAGATGAGGGCGGGAGATCCAGTTACAGTTGTCAGGATCCCTAACGAGTTTAGTCTAGGGGATATTAAAGTCGTTAATGATCAGTCATCCCTTAACCTGCTACCTACCACATTTGGTGAGGTAGCATTAGTCGTTACCGAGAGGAAGTTCTACATTAATAAGGGGCCAGTACAGGGGTGGGAGGAGTTCATTATCCCATTCACTACCCAGAACGTAGGGCTCGTGTTTACTTTCGACCAAGTAATAGTAACTGACCCTACCGTCCATACTGTTAGCTTAGCTAAGCACTACCCCTTAGGCTCCGACTCCATACTCGTATTCGTCGATGATAGGCTACAGCAGCCGGATACTTACGTAGAGATTGACAGTCAGACCATACAGTTCATTAATGACTTGGAATTTGACTCCGGATACTTAGTACATACAGTAGAGGTAGTTATCGCAAACCAGGATTCTTGGGATGAGTTAAACCCTCACTCGCGTACGTGGGAGTATGATGAGGATCAGGACGTACGTTTCGAGAAGTTATACTTCATGGGGAACTTGATATCTACAATTGAACATCAATACGATGGGAATGGTCTCGTATTGAAGATAATAGTGACGAAGACCAATAGGGTTATTACTAAGGATTATGTGAATGATGTTAAAGGTAATCCGATATCTGAAGTGGTTTCGATTGTAAATACATAAATCAGGAGCAGGGATGGGCGGCCGAACAGGAAACTTTTATTATGATGATTAAGAATAATGAAGAGCTTATCAGAAAGATACTTAACATTAAGTAAATGAGTTCCTATAAGTCCCCGTAAGTAGTAATACCAGTGGTATAATTAACATGTGATTAAAATATGATTGGAGTGATTTAGTTATGGCAAAGAAACCTTTAAAGTTCTTACAGGATCTTGATATGAAAATGAATAAGGTCACGAATATGTCTGATGGTACTGATGCCCAGGATGCTGTAAGTAAGCAGCAATTAGATGATGCAACTAGCAACTTAGGGCCCGTACTTACCTATGAAGGTGAGATCGATTTAACTGAAACAGTCGGAGCCGGTTTCTGGGAGACTATCCTTACTGATGGCGGCGATGGTGATTTCTATAAGATCTCAGTGAGCGGGACTATGACGTTCGGTGATGCTTCGTCTATAGTAGCTAGTGCAGGAGATTTCATATTCCTAAATACTAATGTAACCGGAGTACCTGCAAGTAATACTGTAGTAGAGCACATCAATAATACTGAAGCAAGTGATCTTCTTAAGGAAGGGGATTTAGATGACAGTACTCTTGAGTCAGTAATTAGTGGTAGCCGTATCGTTAGGGTTAAAGATGGCGGAATTACTTTCACTAAGATGGCAACTGCCGCAATTACTGATGACCTTTCTGTCACAGCAACAGCAACAACCCTTACAACAGGTAACGCCTCCAAGTCATATACAGATACAGCAAAGACCGCAGTAGAGGGTCTTGTTGATATTGTCGAAGCTTCAGTCGGATTGACTACTGCAGGAGCTTACACTCAAACATCCGGGGCCAATTACACAGATGCCTCCACTACAGTCGTAGCTGCAGTAGCTGCATTAGACTCTGCAATAGGTGTCGTAGATACAGATCTGACAACTCATGAGGGTGAGATAACAAGTATTCATGGAGTTACTGGTAATATTGTAGGTACCACAGATACTCAGACATTGACCGGTAAGACCCTAGACCTAGACAGTAACACGCTAAGTAATATCGAAGTCGATAACTTCAAGGCAGGGGTAGTTAAAACCACTGTATCTGTTTCACCATCAGACGCGGCCCTCGTTACGGAGAAGGCATTTAAGGCATATGTTGATGGTAGTGTACTCGGTCTTAAATTACAGGCGTCAGTCCTTGGTGCCTCTGTCGGAAACCTCACTGCAACATATAGTAACGGTACCGCCGGAGTCGGGGCGATACTGACTAACTCAGGAGCCCAAGTAGCATTTACTGATGACGGTGTTACTTATGAGGTAGGAGATCGTTACTTGTATAAAGATGCTACAGACCAAACTCAGAACGGTATTTATGATGTTACTACATTAGGTAGTGGGTCAGTGAACTGGGTACTTACTCGTTCAGAGGACTTCGATAATAGTCCAGATAATGAGGTTCAGATTGGTGATACTATACCAATAACTCTCGGTACAGTTAATAAAGCAACTACTTATCGTCTAGTGTCTGAGGGTACCGGTACAGCCGGGGCTACTATCATAGGTACCGACGATATACTACTTACTGTACTTAAAGGTGCGGATTCGGTTACTGACGGTGACGGGTTGACTCGTACAGGTAATATAATGTCAGTAAACGTCGATGATTTAACTATTGAAATCTCCGGGGGTAACCTACAAGCCAAGGATGGTGGAATTACTTTTGGTAAGATTGCAGCTGCAGCAGTAACCACTGACTTGGGGGTATCGGCAGGTGCAACTCAGTTCGTTGTGGCCTCGGTCATTAAGACGTACGTGGATGATGCTAAGACTGCAGTAGAGGGCCTCGTTAATACAGTAGAGGCGTCTGTAGGGTTAACCACTGCAGGAGCGTATACTCAGCCATCAGGATCTAACTACATGGACGCAACCACTACAGTAGTGGGCGGGCTGGCCGCACTTGATACTCAGCTCGGTACTAATACTTCAGCAATAAGCACTCATACAGGGAACTCAGCTGGTGTACATGGTGTCACAGGTAATGTTGTTGGCACTACTGATACTCAGACACTGACAGGGAAGACTATAGATGTTGACTCTAACACTATTAGTAATGTAGAAGTAGATAACTTCAAAGCTAGTGCAGTATCGACTGACATAGCTACGGGGTCAGCTACCCAGTTAGCACGAGCAGATGCGGTTAAGACTTATGTGGGCGAGTTATCAACTCAGCACTATATAACAGGTGATGATTCAACTACAGCTTTTACAATCACTCACAATCATGGGTCTACTAAGGTAGTGGTTATGGTAGTTGATGATTCAGATGACTCAGTCGTATTCCCTTCCATTATCATAACAAGTACGAACGTAGTCACAGTTGAAATGGCGGTTGCACCTACTGGCTCAGAGACTTATACAGTAAATGTAGTAGGTAGGTAGTTTCGGGGAGGGTTACTCGGTCCTTACTGAGTAATCCTCTTTTATTTTTCGAGAGAGAGGTGTTACGTGTGGCTAATGATCAAATTCTAAATTACTTGTTATTAGATATGACGAGGTTAGAGCAGTTACTTCAGACTGCTGCTATTAGCCTGTGGCAAGCAAATACTGACTATCCATCTAATAAGCCGGTAAGGTATGCCAGTAAGCTCTACGTGAGTAAGTTACAGCATAACTCTGGGGCATTATTTACTCCAGAGAATTATGATACATTAAGTGCAAGCTCAATCACATCTAACAATGTGGTCTGGGATGATACAGTAACACAGTTTGGATCCACAACATTGCAGGAGGCTTTAGAAGGTTTAAAGCAGCTTGTCAGTGACGGGAAACTTGCTATAGCTACCGCCATCACTGACAAGGGAGGTTCGGCATTAGGTAGCTATAGCCATGCACAACTAGCAGCAGAGGTAGATTCGTTAGCATTGGATGGAGGTAATCCATTCAATACTAATACCAAGATAGCAATAAGTAACGGTCAGGTATATGATTTGAATCTCGGTACTCCGCGCCCGATAAGTGATGTATGCTTCTCGGTTCTTGGACTTACTCCGGGAGCATCGAGTAATATCTATACGAGTAACTTCGATAATGGTGACGCCAGTAACTTCAACTTCGACCCTGAGTTTATTGAGTTTGTGGGCGGGGTATGCCGGCCAATAACTGAGTACGATCATACGTACACCTCTCAAGGTAACTTGAATGATGGTGAGGTCTTCCTGTCAGAGGTAATTGACCTATCGAAGTATCAGCAAATTGCTAAGGCGGAGAAGGTTGGGGATTTCACTGCAGTAAAGCTATCAGGTACCCCTCAACCTCAGTTAGTATATGCTGACGGTAATATTGACTTAACTGGCGCAGATGCAATCAATTCAACTACTTTGGTTGGTAACGTACATGCTAGTAGTGTCTTACAGATCGCAGTGTCCTTTGATGAGGGAGTGAGCTGGGAGTCCTTCAAATCAAGTACTTGGTCATCTGTAGATATAGATAACGATACTCAGTTTAATTCATTAGGGATGACTGTAGCGGAATTCAATGCATTAACTCAGGAGCAGTGGGAGTTGGAGCGGGACGGGTCAGCCAATGTAAGGTTTGCTTACCGGTTAGATCCTTTTTCATATACAGCACCGTGTGAGATGGACTCAGTCACACTTGAGGTAATCCTCAACGGTACATTCAACTTAGCTGATACTTCGAACTACAGTACATCATATAACGCAACTACGGGAGTACTTACCTTGACTTTCATTACGGGTGGTATCTTCACATTTAATTGGGTAGGGTAGGTGATTCAGTATGGCTACTATATTTGTTAGAGCTACTGGCTCTGATTCAAATAATGGGCTGAGTAAGGAATTAGCAAAGCTCACTATAGGGTCCGCAATAATTGCTGCAGGTAATGGAGGTACTATATACATTGGGTCCGGGGTGTATACTGAGACTATAGGTACTATTACTCGTACGGGCGTAACCTACATTGGTGACGTTTCGGGTGAGAAATCTAGTGATAATGGGATAGTCATCTGGAGAATGTCAGGTGCCAGTGCTTTCGGTACTACAGGAGTAATTGGATCCGAGTTTAGGAATATCCTATTCGATATGATTACTTCGCACTTTAGCCTATACCTTGCAGATGCCACTACTGTATTCAAGAACTGTATATTCAAGGGCGGGCTGGGAGTAAGTACCTCATCTAAGTTATTCAATTGTGCTATATCGGGAGTTAACTTGTTTCATTCAGATAAAGGAGTACCAGCAGAGGTTAGGAATACTATTGGGAACGGGACCCTTCAACAGAGCCCTACTGTAGGATCAAACAACTTATGGAATCATGTAGAGGGAGATGGCCTCTTCCAAGATGCTGTGAATAATGACTTCCAGGTGAAGCCACTGTACGAGAGTGCAGTTAAGAATCTCGGCGTTACATCTGCGGGAGTACCTGGCTACGACATCCTCAATGTACCTAGAGAAGTGACTCCGTGGATTGGGCCGTACGATATCTCGAAGATCTTCAAGCACCTCATTAAAGATGGATCAGATTACTATACAATAAACTTAAGTGCATTAGAGTTAGTGACCTCCGTCGCTGTAACTTCATCCAACTTCCTCTTGTCCGGATTTGATGACTTAAATGATGTAACTAATGGAGTGATTGGTTCACTTATATCACCTCAGATTGCTTCGTACTCAATACCAGGTGGTTCAGATACTTTACTCAGTGTAGGATATTATGTACCTTAATTATTCAGTTCGATGTATAATTAAGAAGAAGGTAAAATAAACTATAAATAGAAGAAGGGCGTGATCCTAGTGGGGTATATGTTCGGTCTTTACCAGGTAGAGGCAACACATGATAGTGATGTTACGTTAGAGACTCAATTACTTGATTTGATTTCTAATGTTGGCGCAGATGCCGACGGCGGATTTACTGCTGACGGTACTACAATATTCATACCAGCTGCAACCAGTATTAGATCTGAAACTAAACTACTCGATGCTGCTATTAAGCAAGTAAGTGACAACCTCACAGCCGCTATCTCAGGTATGACATGGAAAGACCCTGTAAGGGTTGCGACGGTTGATCCTTTAGCTGCCGGGTATGCTGCAGGGGTACTGACAGCAAGTGCTGACGCGGATATTAATACTGTAGGGATTGACGGTATTACTGATTTGGCGGTAGGCGAAGAGATTCTCGTACAGGATCAAGTCAACGCAGCACATAATGGGATCTACGTAATTAATGACTTAGGTTCCGCAGGTACTCCTTTCGTCCTGACTCGTAGAGCTGACTCTGATGAAGATAGTGAGATTTCACAGACTACGGTATTTGCTCAAGAGGGTACTACTAATGCAGACGGACAATTCACCTTAACTACTGACGGAGCAATTGTAATTGGAACTACTGATTTGGCTTTCATCCGTACAAACGGTCTCGGTCAGATTGAAGCTGGTAATGGATTAACTAAGGCAGGAACAACTCTAGCAGTTGGTGCTGGCTTCGGTATCGAAGTATCAGCCGACGCAGTTACAGTTAAACTGGATGGTGCCACACTCCAGAAGGATGTTAATGGGGTATCTGTTCAGTACCAGAATGGTATCGCTACTACTCTTTCGGATGATGGGTCTGGTCTTAAGGTTGACGTCGATATTGACTCTGACCTGGCCGGAGGTACTTCAGCTGCACATGATACGGTACCCTCTGCGCTCGCTGCTAAGACATATACCGATACTCGCGACGACTTACTTCACCGTCAGATTTTCGGTAATAAATCAACTCCTCTTGGAGGCCCTGTATTCTTTCTAAGAAAAGATTACACCCTACTTAGTGGTGATGTGTCAGGAACTAATCCGGTAGTTGTCACTGTCCCGGATAGTGCAGTTTATGAACCTAACAAGGGCAACATTATGGTATTCGTAAATGGCCAACTTAGGGATGCTGCTTCGTATACTGAATCCAGTCAGAGTACTGTTACCCTTACTAATACAGGTAAGGATAAGGTCAAGTCAGGCGCGGTAATTACTTTCCTTATCGGTAAGCCAGCTAACACTGCATACTCCTTGACTGTAGCACATGACGGAAGTAACAGAGTAGCGACTCTAACGTATAGTGGGGACGTTGATATGGTCATAAATTACACATACAACACTGACGATACCGTTGCTACTATGACTAAGGTACAGGGTGGGGTAACGACTACTGAAACTTTCAGTTACACTGCCGGATTACTCACTGGCGTAGTATCTGCATTGACTTAGTAGTATTAATTATTTTACTAGAAAACGAGGGGTGACAATCGTCACCCCTTTATTTCGTAATAGGGGGTAGGTTATGGGAGGTTTAGGGTTTTATCAGATAGATTTCACTGTATCTAATAAGGCTGAACTTATTACTATGGGGACTGATTGGGTAGACGGTGCCTTAGTATTCTTACGGGATGAAGATAGGTTCCTGACATGGGACATAGGTGAGTTAGATTGGATAGAGCCTCAGGGCGGGTGGCTGTTCCCTGTCATGAACAAAACTACTCTAGAGGCGAAGTATGCAAGAGACGGGGCAGTAGCCGTGGTACTGAACGAGGGGGCAGCGTACATAAGAGAAGCAGGTATATGGGTTCCATTAGTTGCTAAGACCCCAACATCGTTAGGGTACATTCAAGGATGTAATACTGAATATGTAGATTCCTCACATATAACGGTTAGACGGGGAACCATAGATATTAAGGGTAGCCTAGTAACTAATGCCGCAGAGACTGTCTTTGATATAACCTCCGCTCTAGAATCTGGGAGTCTGCAGAATAATACCTGGCACTATATCTATGCAGAGGTTTCCACTAGTGGTATGGGGTTTACGGTTTTTACCTCTACACTAATTCCTACTAAGAGTTTCGATGGGCTTAGCATAATACCTTACGAGAAAGTAGCAAAGTATCACCAGTCCAGGGATGCGAGGTGCGTTGGGACTTTCCTCACTACGGGCAGCGGAAGTATTATGGAATTTAGGAAAGAAGCCAACTACGTTCATTTTGTAAGTAATGATAACACTCCCTTAGTTATCACTCAGTCAGCACCTACCCGTACTTCATTAGATGTGAGCTCAAGAGTTCCCGCTACTAGTGACTTTGTCATCATGTTTATGTTCCCGCAGTACGCAACTAGTGCTACCAAATCTCTCGGTACAAGTAGCGTATGGCTCGTAAGTACAAATGACTCCTCAATCACTGCGAGAATGCCACTGGATGATGCCGTAACTGCCTTAACTGGAGGTGTCGCAACAGCCTCAGGGGTTTATAATAGTAACGTACCAGGTAACGCCATTGACGGGGATCCTAATACGTCATGGAAGTCACGAGACTCAGCCCCTACATTGTATGTTGATATGGGAGTGTATAGTACACCAGTTACTGCCGTTTCAGTACTACGTTACGAGACTGACCTTCAAGTTATAGAGGTTTCCTCACGTAACTCCGCATCAGATCCGTGGGTATTGAAGTACACAGGTAACGCTCTTGGCAACCAGGTAAACCTTTCGGTACCGACTACAGATCGGTACTGGAAAGCAGAGATAATAAGTATCATAGGTACCATTAATGGTATAGCAGAATTTAAATTATTCAGCGCAGACAGGCACCATATCTACTACACGACCAATTCTACAGCCTATGTCACGTTAACTGTTTTAGGTTATTATGAGTTTATTTAAGGAGGTAATTGGATGGAAGTTACTTACGAGAAAGATACCGGGTTTATCATATATGAAGGTAAGAGTCCTATCTTCAACGAGTATACGCACGAACTTGTTACCTTACCTCAAACATACCGGCTTAATCTACTCTTCGACTCCTTTGATTTACCTATATGGATCTTAGAATACTTAAGCGAGGGAATTAGTGTGAGGTACGCAAACTTGACTGATTACGAGAAGTCTCAATCATTGCTGCCAAATATAATTAATAAGGTCGTAACTGAAGTCACTGAGTTAGTTTCCAGGAAGGCCTTCAGTGAAGTAGTGATTTTACGTGACGGGGCCAGTCCCTGGGTATCTCAAGTTATTGAGGATACTGTATCTCATTGCTTTGAGACTCGCGGCATTGAACGTATCAAGGATCTAGTGTACGAGGGATTCATTAGAGTTGTTGCAGAGGTTATGTACATTGAAAGAGTGGAGAAGAGGCAATTAACTGAATTAGAGGGAAGTAACCTGACTGAGCTCCTTAATGTATTCAAGTCGGATAGTGTATTAGAAGGGTTATCCCTTTCAGATATTAGCTGGTTCAATGCTACTGTTAAGGATTATTTAGAAATCTTAAGTAATAATAGGGAGGAACGTTACGCTAACGTCCCACCTAAAGTAGCGGAGTAGAGAGGCACACTTCGTGGCAATTAATGTATCCGAGTGGATGGCCCGTGGTATACTATAAACAGGTTTAAAAGATAGGAGGACCTATGGCTCACTTAGATGATGTACCAACTAGGATACTGGCTCAGCGATTAAGGGGCAGGGTAGAGAATATAGAATCTCAGCTAGGAGAGTACGGGGAGAATAGGTTCGAGAGGGTAGTTAATTTATCTGCAGTACCCGGCTCTAATTCATTCACTATACCCTCCAGGACTTATGGAATGATTACCGCAGTCAAGGTCACTCCTGTAGTAGTCAATCTAATTGATACATTCGAGATTACATTAAAAGAGAATAATAACGGGTTACTTCTATTCTATAATCAGAGCTGGGTGGCCGGTCCTAATGGTATGGTTATATGGAACACTCTATGTAGTCCTTCAGGTGGAGGTGCCCCTTTCAGCGATAAGGATGGCAGCGTACAGTTTGAGGTAGATTTAATAGATACGTCCGCTGCACCGCGCGACTTTACTGTACAGGTATTCATATTCCAACCATCAAGAATAGTAGATTAGGGCATATGGTGTAGACACCAGTAATTAGAGAGTTAAAGATAAATAATTTGATAGGAGTGATAGTATGGCTGACGCACCAGAAGTTACGTGGTTTTATGAGGATAACTTATCAGAAGTTGCCTTAGCAGATTTTGGGGTAGTAGATGCAGGTTCCGCAAGTAGATCTGCAGACCCGACAATAGTTGATGACCCCGCTTACCGTACAACTTTCCTTATTTGGAATAACAGGTACCATGCGACTAATAACTCTGACGGAGATACTGTTGCTCTTGCAGACATGACTAACGCGACTATTACGACTGTTTCATTAGTACGTGACGGCGGTGGTCTTATTGATCCTGCTTTGAGTTACCAGAATACTGGACCGGTATCTTCAGCATCAGGTGCGCCGGAGAAGCAAGCTGCGGTGGAAGTAATATTCAGAGACACTGTATTAAGTGAGTGGGGCAGCTTAGATACCGATGACTTGACTTGGTTAACTAATACATGGAGAGAAATTGGTGGTTCTAACACTAGCCCTATCGTCGCTGCAGATGGTACTGTAGGGCAGATTGCTGGTGCCATTAATACTGCCAGCCTCGTTACTGATGTAGCAAATTATGTTAAAGCTAAGTTTCGGATACTGGTACAGCCAACAGCTACTGCCGGCGATTTAGAATTCTTCCTCCGCGCTAGTTATCAATATACTGGCTAGGTATCAAGTTCAATATATCTGAGGGGAGGGGTAGTCTATGAGTAGTCAAGACGATGACTATTACGGCACAGGTCACAGAGATAGTAAGAAGACTGACGGGAGTCGGGCGAATGTAGATGAGTGCACTCGTACACTTGGGCGGATTAATAAGTCCATGGATGTCTTTAATGAAAAACTTAGGGACAGTAGTCAACTAACCAACTACCGAGTCGTTAATACTTCCGGAGAGGGGTGATGTACTTGGTTGAATCCACAATACCTGAATTTAATAGCATTAAAATGAAGGGTATAATCAATTTTAAGTCAATGAAGTTCGTCCCTATATTTACTCCGTTCATGGATTTAGAGGATCTTTCCCAAGAAGCATGGTTCGTATATAATTTATGTGTAAAGAATTACCTGCCTGAGAAGGAGGTTAAATTTACCTCATTCTTCGCTATGAAGTTCTCATTTTTCCTAATAGACTTAGGGAGACGTCGTCAACTAACCAACTACCCTAAAGGGATAGTGGCTTGGAGAAGAAATTCTCTGTAGTCGGTTGAATAGCCTAAGTCTTAACTGACTACGTTATGCAAGAATGGTATAGGCACTTCAAGATACTTC
>Ga0222674_1000263_pt1 | contig 22999 bp, 24 predicted proteins | sample AntAcemetagen866_FD_179804 | JGI IMG/M metagenome (GOLD analysis project Ga0222674, IMG submission 179804) | Saline water microbial communities from Ace Lake, Antarctica - #866 | ecosystem: Environmental > Aquatic > Non-marine Saline and Alkaline > Saline | place: Antarctica: Ace Lake...
CTCCAAGCTCATCAATAACCTCGATCTCCAACCGACGGATGTGGTGGCAGATATTGGAGCTGGGTCGGGATATCACGTATTCAGAATGTCGCCTCAGTTAGCGAAGGGAAAAGTCTATGGCGTAGACATTCAGCAGGAAATGTTAGATGTGATGACTGCTAGAATCAAAGAGGGTGATGTACCGAATGTCGAGTTGGTCAAGGGCGCAGAAAAAACTGCCAACCTACCTCCAAACTCCGTCGATAAAATTCTGATGGTTGATGTGTACCATGAATTCTCCTTCCCCCGGGAAATGCTCGAATCTATGCGGGAAGCCTTGAAGCCTGGTGGGGCTATCTACCTCATCGAGTACCGCAGAGAAGACGATTGGGTGCCCATTAAAACGGTACACAAAATGACGGAAAAACAGGCGGTAAAGGAATTTGAATCCAGCGGATTTGTGCTTGACACTAACATTGGAAATTTACCTTGGCAGCATTGCATGGTTTTTCGAATGAATTAGCTTTGACGCATGGATTGGATCTCAATTAGCGAGCAGCTACCGGACGATGGACAACGCGTATTGGCCTTTTTGCCGAAAAACATAATCTATCTTCCTGGAAAGTTAGACGAGTCGATGCTCTTGCCAGTAATATTCTTGCGATTCGCTGAAGATTTTTTCAGTTTTGAAAATCCGAAGCGAGAGAAATTCGGTCCTCATTTTTGGCTGGGCGAAGGTCAAAGCAATCAGTATTTTGATGCAGTAACACATTGGATGCCGTCTCCCGAAGGCCCCAATGGAGAAGTAGAGAAGTCGAACGGGTAGCAGTAGTGCTGGCTACATTGAAGAAAAAAGCGGTACTTCTACCGAGTAAACAATGGCTCACCCGGCAGAAATATTCGCAGTTAAAATCTTTAATCCAATTCTTTACTCCCACCCACCACCGAGAGACCGATACATGTTAATTCGTGCATTCAGTTGTTTCTTCTTGGTTTCGATCAGATCGAATGTAGACTCGAGCGCATCTCTTTGGGTTAGCAATACCTCCATGTAATCAGCTCTGGCCGATCTGAAGAGATCATTTGAAATATCGATGGACTCTGTGAGCGCATCCACCTGATCTGAGAGTAGATCATATGACTGATCAAGGTTTTCAAGATTGGACAGCTGATTGGCCACTTCGATGTATGCTTTCAAGAGGGTTTGTTCGTATGCATAAACCGCCTGAACCTGACGGGCGTTGGCACTTTGAAATGCCGCCTCAATCGCTTTTCTATTGATCAGCGGTGCTGCCAAATTACCTGCCAGCGAAAACAACATGGACTCAGGTGTCTTCAAGAAAAGGTCAGGCTGAAAGGCATTTAATCCGATCGCAGCTGTAATATCCAGCGTAGGATAGAACTGTGCTTTGGCAGACTTCACATCTAAATGTGTGGCTGCCATCCGCAATTCGGCACCTCGTATATCTGGACGATTTTCAAGCAGTTGGATTGGTATCCCTGCCTGTACATCAAACAGATCTAAATCCAAGAAAGGTGAAGGATTTCTAGCCACTCTCTGCGGAAATCTTCCCAGAAGAAAGTTAATCTGATTCTCAGTTTCAATGATCCTTTGCTTCAGTTCAAACTCCATGCTCTTGGTTTTAAGCACCTGTGCTTCAAATCTTCGAACTGCCAGTTCGGTAGCTCTGGCCGACTGTTTTTGAAGCCGAACCGTGATCAATGCATTGCTTTGAATAGCAATGTTTCTTCGAACGATTTCCAACTGACTATCCAAAGCAAGCAACTCATAATAGGTATTGGCAATTTCAGCTACCAAATTGGTGACCATGAAATTTTGACCTTCCACACTTGACAGAAAGCGACTGAATGCAGCCTTCTTAGCATTTCGCAGTTTATGCCAAATATCCACTTCCCAAGAGGCAAAGGCACCCACAAAATAATCGGGAACTGGATCGGGCATTACTGTCCCTGACCTGATATCAGTGGTAGCTTCATTCGCTCCTAGCGGGGTATACCGAGCGGTTTTATCTAAACCTGCTCCCGCTCCGAGCCCCACGGAAGGGAGGTACTCTCCTTTCCGTGCATTGACTTCAAAGCTTCCAATTTGGATTTCCATTAGGGTGATTTGAAGTTCCTGATTGTGCTGCAACGCAGTATCGATAAGCGCCTGCAAATAAGGATCTGTGAAGAAATCGGCTCGAATAACGTTTGCCGCGTTGGTCGTGTCTCCGCTGTCTTGATAAACATCGGGGACCGTTTTGTCTACTGTTCTCTGCAATGAATCGGGTGTTTGGCAGGACGAAAAAGCCAAAGCCAATACACCGAGCCTCATCAAATATTTGATCATTTTTTTCATCAGTTTTGTATTTGTCTATTTTCACTTAGAGGCGACTCATCTTCGTCTTTAATCAGGTGTCTGCCGTCTGCTATGGAAGCGAAAATGAAATAAAGCCCAGGTACGATTACGACGCCGAAAATGGTCCCAAAAAGCATCCCACCTAAGGCCGATGCTCCAATGGTTCGGTTTCCAATAGCTCCGGCACCCGTAGCAATGATGAGCGGAATCAAACCCGCAATAAATGCGAATGATGTCATCAAAATGGGTCGGAACCGAACTCTTGCTCCCTCAACGGCAGCATCAAAAATTGTGGCACCTTGCTGTCTTTTCTGCACGGCAAACTCGACGATTAAAACCGCGTTTTTGCCTAAGAGTCCCACGAGCATAATAAGTCCGATTTGCGCGTAGATATCGTTGTCGAGCCCCATCATTTTCAATAAGAAAAAGGAACCAAAGACACCTACCGGCAGGGAAAATATCACCGATAGTGGAATAATAAAACTCTCGTATTGGGCCGCCAGAACGAAGTAGACGAATATCAATACAATGGCAAAAACATAGAGCGCTTCGTTCCCTCTATTGGCCTCATCATAGGAAAGTCCTTCCCAAGCGATGTCATACCCTTTCGGAAGCGTATTGTCGGCTACTTCAGTTATTGCTGCGATAGCATCAGCCGTTGTAAAATCCTTTGCAGGAAGACCGCGAATAGCCGCAGAGTTGTACATATTGAAGCGGGTGATCTCGTTCGGACCTTGCTTCTTCTCCATTTTCATAAAGGCAGAATAAGGAACCATTTCTCCGTGATCATTTTTCACGAAGAGCTTCAACACATCCGAGGGCAGTCTTCTAAATTTTGGATCTGACTGAACATAGACTTTAAAGAATCGTCCAAATCGGATAAACCCTTGTTCATAGGTACTACCGATCAGAATGTTCAAGTTTTCCATGGCCTTGCCAATGGAGACTCCTTTTTGCATTGCCAACTCATTGTCGATTACCAACTCGTACTGCGGATAATTGGCAGCGAAAAAAGTGAACAAGCCTGTCAGTTCAGGTCGCTTACCAAGGTCACCCAAGAACTGCTGATTAATCTTGTCAAACTCTTGGTAGTCAGTGGTGGTTCCTTTATCCAGCAATCGCAGCGAAAACCCACCAGATGAACCAAAGCCAGGAATAGCAGGAGGCTCAAAGAACTCGACAATGGCCCCGAGATCTTTTGACTCCTCTTCCAGCTCTTCCATGATCTCTTTTACGCCATGTTTGCGCTCAGACCAAGGCTTGAGGTTGATCAGGCAAGTACCGGCATTGGAACCACGACCCTCTGTCATAATTTCGTATCCCGCCAAAGATGAGACGGATTCCACGTCATCAAACTCTTCGCAGATCTTCATCAATTCTTGTGCGACCTTATTGGTTCTCTCGAGTGTTGCACCTGGAGGTGTCTGGATGATCGCGTAAATCGTACCCTGGTCTTCATTGGGAATAAACCCCGAGGGTAAGATGCTGTTTTCGAAAACGATGCCCAATCCAAAGACGATCAATATTCCGAACGTCAACCATTTCCTATTGACAATAGTCCGCAGAAGACCAACGTAATGCCCCGTGAGTTTATCAAAACCGCTATTAAAAGAATCCAGCCCCCTACTCAGCAAATTGGTCTTTTTGGGTCTTCCATGTTTATTTTTGAGCAACATCGCACAGAGAACGGGCGTGAGGGTTAGCGCGATTATGGCCGAAATAACAATGGCACTGGCCATGGTAATGGAAAACTGACGGTAGAATGTACCCACGGGGCCGCTCATAAAGGCTATTGGAATAAACACTGAAACCATTACCATAGTAATGGCAATGATGGCACCGCTGATTTCCCTGATTACTTTTTGCACAGCCTTATATGGCGTCAGATTTTCTTCTTCCATTTTGGCGTGGACGGCCTCGACGACGACGATGGCATCATCTACCACGATTCCAATAGCTAGAACCAAAGCAAATAGTGTAACCAGGTTAATAGAAAGACCAAAAAACTGAATAACGAAGAACGCTCCGATGAGCGAAACGGGAACTGCCAAAATAGGTATCAGCGTCGAGCGCCAATCTCCAAGGAAGAGAAAAACAACGAGTGCCACCAGGAGAAATGCATCCCTCAGAGTATGCAACACCTGCTCCATTGATGCATCCAAAAACTTGGATACATCGTAGCTGATTTTGTAATCAACACCAGGAGGAAAGGACTCTTTCATCTCTTCGAGTTTCACCTTCACCTCTTCGATTACCTCGCTCGCATTGCTACCATAATTCTGCTTGAGCACAATGGCCGCAGAAGGATTTCCGTCTAGATTGGAGTAGATATCAAAGAATTCGCTTCCTAGTTCAACCGTGGCTATGTCTTCTAAATGAATACTCTCACCCTCGGCATTTGCCCTGATGATGATCCTTTCATATTCTTTGGGTGTATTGAATCTACCTTTATACGTAAGGACGTATTCCAACGATTGGGCATCAATTCCCGAGCTTTGACCAATTCTTCCTGGTCTACCAATGATGCTCTGCTCTTTCAGCGCCTCCATCACCTCTTCTACCGAGATTTCGTAGGCTCTCATTCGATCGGGATTGAGCCAAACCCGCATGGCATAAGTTCTACTGCCCAATATATTTGCCCTTGCCACACCCTTGATTCTGTTGATCTCGGGAATCATATAAACATTGGCGTAGTTGTAGAGAAATTTTTCATCTATGCTCTCCTCCTCCGAATAGAGGTTGACATACATCAACATACTGGGCTGAATTGGAGTAATGATCACGCCCTCTCTTTGCACCAGCTCGGGAAGCAGGGGCATCACCTGATCCACCCTCGTCTTTACTCGAATAACTGCTTGATTGGGGTCGGTGCCGGGTTCAAAAACAATGTTGAGTGTTGCCTCTCCAGCACTGGTCGCATCGGTAGCCATATAGCGCATTCCTTGCACTCCATTGATGGAGTTTTCCAGAGTGATCAGCGTGGATTTGACGAGTACATCTGCACTCGAACCTGGGTATGCAATAAATATACTTACGGTTGTAGGGGCTATTTGAGGAAACTGTGAAATAGGCAATTGCCGTATCGCTAATGATCCTGCAAAAACAATAACCACAGAAATAATAATGGCCAACACAGGCCTGCGTATGAATTGTTGAAACATCGTTTTTCTTATTTAGAGCTGAATTACTCAGCGTATAGATTCAAATGGGTTATCACGGAATCGGGATCGGCAACTCGATATTCTATCTGGTCGTTTTCCTTCACCAGTCGCAGACCTTCCAAGAGGATTCGATCAGATTCTTCCAAGCCTTCTTGGACAATAAAAAGGTGGGGCAATTCTGCGGCGATGATTATTTCTCTCGAAGAAATAACACCCTCGGCACTAACGGCATAGACGTACTTCTTATCGAGAATTTCGAATGTTGCTTTCTGCGGAATAAGCAATGCATTGGGGAAGGGCACGTGCATTTGAACGTTGCCAGTCTCGCCGTGTCGAAGCAGTCGATTCGGATTTGGAAAGGTGGCCCGAAAGGGAATATTTCCTGTTTCGTTATTGAAGTCCGCTTCAATCGTTTCCACTCTCCCTTCAAAAGGAAATAGTTTTCCATTGGCCAGCATCAACTCAACTTTCACCAAGCTATCGCTTTTTACCTGAGATTGGTAGTCGAGGTATTCCGCCTCAGGCACATTGTAGTACACCCACATTTTGCTATTGTCAGACAGATTGGTCAGTAAATCCCCTTCCTCTAATAAGCTGCCTTCCCTCACGCGAAAACGATCAATGATCCCATCAAATGGAGCACGAATTTGGGTGAAATCCAAATGCACCTGCGCTAAGGATAACTGGGCCTTCGCCTGATTGAGCTTGGCTTCAGCCATAGCCAATTCATTGGGCGCAACCACATTACTATCAGCCAGCCTCTTGGTATTCACATACTCTATTTCAGCAAAGCTCACTTCGGCCTGAGCTATCTGTTTCTCGGCCTCGTAGAGGTTGGGCATGATTTGAAAAAGCAACTGTCCTTTTTTGACATTTTTCCCCTCGTCCACAAATATTTCAGTGAGGTAGCCTCTTTCTTGCGCCATCAATTCTATGTGGCGAATTGAGCTGATTTGGCAAACATAATCCACCACCAAGGAGGTGTCTTTTCTTACCGGGAATGAAACCGTTAGATTGGTTTCTTCATGGTTTTCGTGTTTTTCATGATCGCAGCCAGTCTGGGAAAACACCACGCAAAGACTGAGAATCATGAGAATTCTATTCTTCATAACAATGATTGTATGAGCAATCAATAACTGCTCGATTTAATTGGGATAGATGTATTGAATAAATGGTCTCTAGGCTAGATGAAGCCGAAAGGAGACGAATGAGTTACTGTTTCCATGGGATGCGGAAAACGAGTAAATCAATAAATGAGAGAGGGATCAGATTCTAAAAACCTCGAAAAACAGATAGAGGCTGGCACCCCCAGTAGAAGGGAGGACGACTATGAGTTGCGAAAAGCAAGACTCAAAAATTTCTGAAATAAAAAGATCACTAAAGCCATTGAAATAAAGGCTTAGAAGTGGATAGAAACCAGGGCTGTACTTTTTGTCTTCGTTTTCCTTTTCTTCAATGTCGGCAAGAATAATGAGGTGCCTGTTTTGGTCTTTGTGCTGTGTTGTCAAGTTAGCAATAGAGCAGTCAACTGAGATTTCATTTAACAAAAACTGGTCACCTTGACCCTGCGCCGATTCTAGCTGAAAGACACTGCGCCCCTCATTTTGAAAGTTCAGGGCAGAACTCAAAACGCCCAAGGAGGCAATGCACAAAAAAAGAAAAAACCCAATAGATGTTTTCACCATTCTAGGCACAAAATTAGATCAAGTTTTAAATACCTCAAAGTGTTTTTAAGGATTTATTCGCGGCATATTCCTGCACCATCTGGACTTTAAAATTAGCCTTCCTTCAACTAGTTTTTTTGGCGCATAAAAAAACGGAGCCAATGGCTCCGTCTCGTTGTATTCTATAAAGTTCGGTTGTTTCAAAAGGACCGTTAGTCTTGCCTGTTTTTAGCATTTTTCTTGGCCTTTTTTTCAGCACGCTTCTCCTTCAATGTTTTTTCGGGAGCCTTTTTTTCGCTGTTCTTCGGGATACTTTTTTCTGCCATGTCAGTATGAGTTGATGTGTTAGTGATTTTACAATCGTTGTCAAAAGGATTTTTAAAGGTAAGAAAAAGGAACTCTTTCCTTGCATCTACAATATTCTATCTGCCTAAAGTGAGAACCATCGATCCTTGAATGGTATGGTGTTGCTCAAACAAATTGACCGTGCGCCGAATGTACTGATGGAGATAAGCCAGCTGGATATTCATTCGGTCATTCACCCTGTACCCCACTCCTCCGTATAGCCAGTTTCGGTCAAAACCAACCAACTTGAATTCTTCTCCAGAGCGGATAAAGAGCTCATCAAAAAAGTGGAGAAACCAATTGTCTGAAAGATCAACCAAGGCTGTAAAGCGGTATCTGAATCGGTGTCTGAAGACGTATCCATCTACTTCAAAACCTGTACTCTCAGAGTTTAAAACAAGATTTCCAATCCATCGCTGTTCCAATCTGTAGCGGTGCAATATTTTGGTCTTACCAAATTTTTGCTTCAGCTCAATCTGTTCCCAAATATTGTGCTCAGGCAAGTTTTCAGGCAAAGGATAAGCGCCATAAGGATAGGTGGTAATGAATGTGTAACCGCCAGAAAATACAAGTTCCTCTTTGTTGTGAAACGATAGAAAAGGCCTGATAAGAAATTGCTGTGGATCTCTCAGGTAATCATCAAATCGAGCGTGGAGTTCATTTCCAGCAACCCATTTATCATTTAGTTCGACCGTAGTCAATTGCAGAAACCAAACATTCGGTTTTCCAAACACCTTTTGGGCTTGGCTAATTTGGCTGTAAAGCAGACTTAAAGTACACACTAAAACAAATCTGATCATGGCAATCTTTCCTTCTATGAGAGGTAAAGAAAAGAAACTTATGCGTTCTGAGGTTGAGCCTAACGAGGAGAAGTAGAGATCAATGAGGCAGTTTTTTCATGACCAATCCATAAACAAAGGTTCCTAAGATAGCGGATGCGATGATGACGCTGAATACCCAATAGCCGTAACCAAAAGTGACAAATATCGGCCCAGGACAAGCGCCCGTAAGTGCCCACCCCATTCCAAAGATTGTTCCTCCAATGATGTAGCGCTTCCAAGTCTTCGCTTTGTCGTTAAAAACAATTGGATTTTTCGCGATGTCTTTAAGGCCCTTCTTTTTGATGATCATATGTGCCAAAACACCAAAGATTACGGCGGTTCCGATTATGCCATACATGTGGAAAGCTTGGAAGCGAAACATCTCTTGAATTCGATACCACGATATCGCCTCAGATTTAGTCATCACTATTCCGAACAAGATGCCTGCAAGAATAAATTTTAATCCTTTCATTTTAAATTCAATAGAAATCAAGAGCCTAGCCTAGAATTATAGGCAATAAGACAAATGTTGAGAAAAGTCCACCGATAAAGAAGCCAATGACGGCAACCAACGACGGGAGTTGTAAGTTGGATAATCCAGAGATGGCATGACCAGAAGTGCAGCCGCCGGCGTAGCGCGTACCAAAGCCGATGAGAAATCCGCCAAGCACCATCATGATCCATCCAGCAGGCTCAGTCAGTGCAGCCCAACTGAAAATCTCTTCGGGCTGCAAACCTGTGGGCGGGGCTATTCCTAACTCGGCGAGATCAGCTTTGGTAGCTTCCGAAATATCTACCCCACGGCCATCACTGAGCCAGGTGGAAGAAATGAAGCCTCCCATCACAGCGCCAACCAAAAAGAGTAGATTCCAACGTTGGGCTTTCCAGTCGTATCGGAAGAATTCGCTGAATTTTCCCGCGCCGCCAATGGCACAGATATGCCTGAAGTTAGAACTAAAACCAAAGGATTTCCCGAAGAAAATCAATGCGACCATTACCCCAGCAATCACAGCACCAGAAGTGTACCATGGCCAAGGTTCTTGCAACACTTCTAGCATAGTGTTTTGTGTTTTATTTAAAAGCCCAGTAAGACTTTCGACGTGCTTGGGTCTTTGCAGAGAAAATAAGTCTTGTGATAAATTAGAATGGCCAAGACATGACACCACCTTTTAAATTAAAGGCGGTAAATCCTTCTCCTTCCATGAAACGAACCGCTTGACCGCTTCGCTTTCCGCTGCGACAGTAGACATAATAATTCTTGTCCTTCGAAAGTTTCTTTGCCTCTTCCTTAAAATTCGGTGAGAAAAAATCGATGATCGCAGCATCGCCAATGGTGCCTTCAGCTACCTCACCCGCAGTTCTTACGTCCAAAAGCACGGCTTTTGGATCCTTATCCATGTTGCTTTTAAAATCTTCTGCACTCAAATCAGTGAGCGACTTCTTTGCTGATGAAAAAATAGACATTGATTGTTTTTTTAGTGTTTATCAAAATGGGACTTCTTTCGGCTTCCTTTTTCTGCGTGATTATTTTAAAGTAGAAGGGCAGACAAATTCCGTCGTGGGAATGTCCGTTTCAGAAATTCCTTTAAAGCCTTCTTGAACATTTATTACGTTTTCAAATCCCCTTGCTTTCAATATGGAGGAAGCAATCATAGAGCGATAGCCTCCTGCGCAATGAATGTATTGAGGAGTGTCATGAGTGAAGGATTGCATATTCTCATTGATGAAATCAAGGGGTAGGTTTTTAGCACCTTTTACATACTCAGCCTGATACTCACTTGGTTTGCGGACATCAATTACCAACGGATCTTCGGAGTGGTAGATTTCCGCAAATTTTGCTGGGGAAATACTCTCAATGGAATCGGTCGGTCTACCATCTTGTTGCCAAGCATCGACTCCACCTTTCAAATAACCAATAGCTTGATCGCACCCCACACGGGCCAACCTCGTCACAGTTTCTTCTTCTCTGCCAGACTCAGCTATGATGAGGATAGGTTGCTTGATTTCGAGAATCAAGGCTCCAACCCAAGGGGCAAAATTGCCATCAATTCCAATGTTGATTGAATTGGGAATAAAGGCCTTGGCAAAAGTTTCAGGATCTCTGGTGTCCAGCATCAATGCCGATCTTTCATTGGCAGCAGCCTCAAAACCTCCCGGACTAAGTGCCTGCAAGCCACGATCGAGAACTTCGGTAATGCTCTCATACCCTTCCATATTCATGAGGGCATTCTTTGGAAAATATGCAGGTGGCGGGGCCAATCCCTCGGTTACTTCTTTTACGAATTCTTCTTTGGGCATGTCAGCTCGAAGTGCATAATTGGTGCGCTTCTCTTCTCCGATTGATCCGACGGTTTCCTTTCGCATATTCTTCCCACAAGCCGACCCTGCTCCGTGACCGGGATATACAATCACCTCATCGGGCAGTGGCATTATCTTATTGCGAAGTGAATCAAAAAGAATCGCTGCCAACTCAGCTTGCGTCAAGTCTGACTTTACTGCTAAATCAGGACGGCCTACATCACCCAGAAAGAGCGTGTCTCCTGAAAAGATTGCATGCTCTTTGCCCTCCTCATCGAGTAACAGATAGGTAGTACTCTCCAATGTGTGCCCAGGAGTATGCAGGACGCGAATTTTGACTTTACCAATGGTGAATTCTTCGCCATCCTTCGCAATGTGGGTATCGTATTTGGTAGTGGCATTGGGACCATAGACAATCGTTGCACCTGTGGCTCTGGCCAAATCGACGTGACCGGAAACAAAGTCTGCGTGGAAATGCGTTTCAAAGACATATTTAATTTTCGCGTTTTCTGCCTCAACCTTATCGATGTATGGCTGAACTTCTCGCATCGGATCAATGATTGCTACTTCTCCTTCACTTTCGATATAATAGGCTCCTTGAGCAAGGCAACCAGTATAGATTTGTTCGACTTTCATTCTACAATTCTTGAATTAATATTAACTACAAGGTTTACTACTTCTTGATCAATGGGTCTGTTTCCTGCTTTGCATTAAAGAAACAACTCCTTAATCAGAATATAGAGTCCCATCGCTAGAACAAAATACCCAAATCCTTTTTTCAATTTGTCGCCATCAATTTTCGTGGAGAGTGCGCTCCCTATGAGTATTCCAACAATTGAAATACCCGTAAACAAAAGTAAAAATCCCCATTCGATATCGTAGTTCCCGATATCGCCCAAAAAGCCAAACAGGCTCTTGGCGGCAATAATGAGCAGTGACGTACCCACTGCCATTTTCATATCCAGCTTGGAGAAAATAACGAGCGCAGGGATAATAAGGAAACCACCACCTGCACCAACGAGTCCTGTAAGAAATCCCACTACTACGCCTTCCACCAAAATGCCAGGGTAGTTGAATTTTTGTTTCTGCGGTTTGTCACCACCAACATCTGGAGCCACCTTTTTTCGCCCCATGACCATAGTGAACGATGCGAAAATCATCAAAACCGCAAAGAGCACCATAATGAGAATGCCCTTGGTGACTTCGAAGTCACCTATAGTTGCGATGGAATCAGGGATAGCAGGGACAATAAAAGCTCTGGTCGCATAGACCATAGCCATCGCAGGAATTCCGAAAACTACAGCGGTTTTTAAGCTTACCAATCCACGTTTGTAGAAGGAATAACTCCCTGCAAGCGACGTTGTGCCCACTACAAAAAGTGAATAAGCAGTAGCCATAACAGGAGTAAGACCAAACAGGTAAGCTAAAACTGGGACAGTAATAATAGAACCTCCTCCACCAATGAGGCCTAGTGAGAGGCCTATCAATAATGCTCCGATATATCCAACTATCTCTATCATGTCATCTTGTGATCATTCGAGGTGCAAAAGTCGGTAGAAACAAAAGTTCTTGATGTGATTCGCGTCACACTTCGGTCATAAAGTTTAGATCTATCACCCGAATTTCATTTCGATGAAGTTCAACAGCCCCTCTTTGTTCGAGTTTTTTCAACAATCTGGAAATTACTTCGCGCGCTGAATTGAGATCTCGAGCAATCTCCTGATGGGATATGTGCAATATATCGCTTCCTCCCTCAATCATGCGCTTTAAGTAAAACACGAGTCTTTCATCCATACTTCTGAAAGCGATGTTGTCCAAAACCTGAAGTAACTCTTCCATCTTGGATCGATAAGTTCTTAGTACAAATTCGTCCCAAGACGGGTAACTATTCAGCCACTTTCTGCTGGCCTCAAAAGGTATCGAGAGCAATGTGACGTCAGTCTCAGCGACCACCGTTATTTGGCTTTTCTCGTCCATTGCAGCGCACATAATTGACATGGCGCAAGCGCTACCTGCTTCTAAAAAATAAATCAAAAATTCGTTGCCTTCGCTGTCTTCACGGTATACCTTCAGTCGCCCATCAAGCACTAGCATGGTGCTGTTGATTGTATTTCCAGCCTTGAGCAATGTGGTGCCCGCCTCAACTTCTTTGCCTGAAGCGGTAGCCAAAATTTCCTCTTTCAATTCAGGCTCCAATTGATCGAAGCGAGCCGTTAGTAAATTCTCAAGTGTGATCATAGTTAGATGCGGTAGGAAATACAAATATAAAGGTTTGCCCGAGGGTCATAAAGCCGATGAATGGCACCCAAAAAAACCTAGATTTGTATATCTTTATAAATCTCATTTTCCATTTCTATGGTCAACCGCGTTATCATTATAGATGATGATCCTATCTCAATTTTGGTTACCGAAACGATGATGAGAAGAAACGACTTTGCGAAGCAAATAAATTCGTTTGAGAAACCTAAAAAAGCTTTGGAATTCTTCAGCACTGAATATCCTTGGAGTCAAGGAGTGCCTGATTATATCTTTCTCGATGTGCAAATGCCGGACATCGACGCTTGGGCGTTTATGAGCACCTACATTGATATTGACCCACGCATCAAAGACAAGAAACATATCATTCTGCTTTCTGCTGCGTTCAACCAAGAAGATGAGGCCAAGGCGCGCATGCACCCAATGGTAATAGAGCTGATCACTAAACCAGTGAATGGGCCCATACTGGAACGATTGAAATAAAGAATGTCGCAAACTCAAAGCAGAAGAGAAGTCCGTAAAGCGCATAGTTTATTGGAACTTACCCAAAACATAAAGCTCCAAATTGAAAAAACGTACCAAACAGCTTACTGGATAAAAGCTGAGATCAATAAACTGAATTACTACCCTCAAAGCGGACATTGCTATCCTGAACTGGTCGAAAAAAAGAACGGGAAAATCGTTTCTGAAATACGCGGTTTTCTTTTCAGAAACGCCTATGAAGAGATCGATCAAAACTTCCGCAATCACACAGGCAAGCCCCTTTCTGACGGTATGGAAGTTTTATTGCTCTGCCGTGTAAGTTATGATCCTAAGTATGGCCTTTCTCTATATATATCAGATATAGATGCTTCTTTCACTTTGGGTGAAATGGCCCGACTGCGAGCAGAAGCTATTCAACGCCTAAAAGCCGAAAACACTTTCAGCCTCAACAAAGAAAAGCCTCTCCCAAAACTCATTGGGAGTTTGGCAATCATCTCTGTCGAAACGAGCAAAGGGTGGAGGGATTTTTCACAGACCATCGAAGAAAGTAAGTACGCCAATCAGATTGAACGAAAACTCTTCCCCGCAAAATTGCAAGGTGATGCAGCGGTATATAGCATCACGAAGGCACTGCAAAAGATTTCGTTGCTTCACGAACAGTTTGATGCTGTCGCAATTATCCGTGGAGGCGGAGGCGACATTGGAATGGATTGTTACGACAGTTTCGACTTGGCAAAAACCGTCGCAGCCTTTCCTATTCCAGTGCTAACGGGCATAGGCCACAGCACCAATTTAACTGTGGTAGAAATGTGTGGTCATCAGAACTTGATCACACCGACGGCTTTGGCTCAGTTTGTTATTGACGGTTACGTCGACTTCGAGCAGCGCCTTGCTCGCGCTGCCAGCCTGATAAAGCGTGTGAATAAGCAAGTACTTCCTCTTTTGAGAAGTCGCTTAGATGGCATGACAGAAGAATTGAATAGAAAATCGAAAGGAGCTCTTATAGATTCCAATAGCAAGCTCAAACAAACAGGTCGAAAACTAGAACAGGCGGTAAAATCGGGATTGACCGAGGAAAACAAAAGATTGGCATTCCGCATTCCCATTAAACTCAACCATTCGGTCGAAAACCTCCTTCGCAATAAAAAGGAAAGCGTTTTGACAGCTTCAGAACTATTGCACAATTCTGCGCCCCGATATTGTGCGGACAGGATCAATAAATTGGTTCATCTGGAAGACAAACTAAGACTTCTCGACCCACAAAACATTTTGAGAAGAGGATACAGCATTACGCTGAAGAATGGAAAAGCAGTAAGCTCGACGACTGATTTAAAGGACGGAGATAAAGTAGTAACCAGACTGGCGAAGGGTGAATTCAACTCAACAGTAAATAAAAAATAGAGATGACTAAAAAAAACTCTTACGAAGATCAATTGCTAGAACTGGAAGAGATCATAAACGAGATCGAAGATGAGAGCATCTCTGTTGATGAACTCAGCACAAAAGTGAAAAGAGCAGCGGTTCTAATTAAAAATTGCCGAGCGGTTCTCGACAATACTGAAAAAGACGTTCAGAGCATTCTGAAGGATTTAGAAGACTAAATTGTGTCTGTCCATACAGTCCATCAGCCTTACACCATGCCTGTCGGCTGGTCTAGGGACTTGTTTTAAGAACAGTTCCTTCGACGGGACTCAGGACATCGCATTGACATTTGTTATCTCCTTGATTTTGCAGTCTTCATGCGCTCTGCAAATGAACCCTCTAGCTCAGCCACTCGACTTTCTATAACTTTTAACTCAGTGGATAGCTTTTAAACAAGGACAATAGAGAACCTGTTAGAAAATCAAACTTCATATAAATGCCCGAACTTCCCGAAGTAGAAATGTTCAAACGATACGGTGAAAAGCACTTTCTAAACCGTAAAATTCTCAAGATTGAAATCGACGATCCACGCGTAGTTTCTGTGGAACCCGAAGCATTCAAAAACCTCTACAACGAAGAAATCGTTGCGCTAGGTCGCAGGGGGAAATACGTCTATGGAACTACGACCAAGAAAGACCTGTTCCTCACGCTGCATTTCGGAATGACGGGTTACTTAAAAACTTACGATCGAAAAGAGGAACGTCCAAAGGGAACTCGGGTGAGTTTTGAGTTGGAAGGTGGTTTTATGGCTTGGGTGAATCCCCGAAAATTTGGACGTGTCGGATTAACGGACAATGTGGCTGGATTCTTCAAAGAGAAGAACTTCGGAGAAGATGCGCTGACTATTTCGAAGGAAGACTTTCTTAAAATATTCGGGAAAACCAAAGGCCCGATTAAGTCGAGGCTAATGGATCAAAAAAATGTGGCAGGAATCGGAAATATCTATGCCGATGAAATACTGTTTCAGTGTGGGATTCATCCTGAAAAAGATGCCTCCCAGATATCAGAAAAAGTATTCGAAGAAATTTACGGAATGATGCAAGAGGTCTTCAATATGGCCATAGAACACAAAGCCCAATACCGAACTTATCCTGAACGCTACCTGCTGTTCGACCGAACTGAGAAACGTCAAAACCCGCCTTTGTCCATTATTAAAGTGGGAGGACGGACTACCTACTTTGACTCAAAGAGACAAAAGAAATAAAGACTCGCACATTGTCGGTAAGACTTAGCCAAATTTCGATTTGGGCTCATTCTCCATTTTGATGAAAAGGATGTACACACTCGCAATGAGTAAGCCAATCGAACCCGTCATACATACTCCTACAGACAATTCGGGAAAGAGTGTACCTTCAAGTGAAGCATTTAAGTAGGGCATCCCAAGGATACCAGCTATCTTCCAGCAAAAGGTTGAGCAAAGTCCCAAGCTTCATGGCATTTCATGGAAGCTCTTAGTTCTGCACCCGTAAATTAACGATATCCTTTTAGGCGGAAAGAAGCACAAAACCAATCCCGAAACAATAATTATAGGAGCGACCAAAATGGGGTAGACATGCTAAAGTAATTTCCGTTTCCAAAACTTTAAGGTTCTTTAGTCAGTCTTAAATTAATCAACACCAAATTCCAAGCGCATCGGAATGATTGCCTTTTTTAGTTTGAAGTCTGGGTTTGGTTTTGGGTTCGGGTTTGGAACGAACTTCTTTTTCACAAAGTGTGATCTTGGCATACTTTATCAATCAACTTGACCAAGCGCAAAACAAAAGACCTAACTTGTCGTTTTATTTTCTGAGAAAGAAAAACTAAAAATGCTGAAAAATTCAATTACTCAATTTATGATCCCTTTCATTGAGAAGGCAATTTTAAGTGGCAAGTATAAGACGCTTGTAGGACTGGCGTTGTCAGTTTCTCCATCTCTTAAAAAAGAGATAATGGATCGTCTTTCGAAAGATCGTGTTAAGCGATAATTCCTCCAAACGTATTTATTCAAGCACATCTGTCGATGTGCTTTTTTGTTTCCGTAACAATAAATAGAGTCTCTCGATACACTCACGAGTCTGAGCTAGAAAGCATGCTATCAAGGCGCGCGCAGCTTTAATAGTCAAGGAGTTGACTCTTGTCAATGACTTTTTTTAAAACAAGTGGAACGCAGATAGCGGGCTTTATAGACAGACTCTGACTATTTTGTGAAAAAAAATGGAACTCAAAATAGAACAAGGAGAAACAAAAGGCTCAGCCTATCTAGAAGATGAAGGAAAAACAGCTGCTGAAATGACGTACTCTATCGCATCAAAACAGCTGGTCATCATCGATCATACCGACGTAAACGAGAACTATCGAGGTCAGCAACTCGGCCGACAATTACTGAATGCTCTAGTCCAAAAAGCGAGAGACGAAGATTTCAAAATCATGCCACTCTGCCCTTACGCGAGAAGTGAATTTGAAAAAGATGCTTCTATTCAAGATGTGATGAGATAGAAATTCTACTCAAACTCTTCGCAATCATCGGAAGGCACATAAACTCCTGCCGCTTGCTGGTAGACCAAAGTAGCGCCTAGGTGACCCGTGTAGACTAGAAATCCCGACCCCGCAATCATTAAGGCAACGACCAAATGGTTAAGCCAACCCCTTCGTAAAAAGCTGTAAGCCGCCTCCAACAAAAAAGCGATTGTAAAAAGCCATGCCATAATGAGAGATGAATTTTCATGGTCTTTCAAAACGGTAGGGTCGCAAAGATTGCGTGAAACAATTCCGTCGGCGAGATTACCTGTATACACGCTAATCCAAGCACCTACTACACCAATAAACAAGAGAATACTCCCTCCCTTGTTCCAAGTTTCTCCACTTTTCCAAAGCGATACTATTTTAAAAAAAGTCGCTACCAAAAGCAGAGCGATAGGAAGATGAACGGAAAGTGGGTGAAACACTTCCGTGCGCCAAAAATCAGGGAGTTGATCCATATTATTCGATAATCTTAACGGAAATCGGGTCGAGACGCTTACCCACTTTTTCAATTTCCACTTCTACTGACATACCTTCTTCGAGCATCGAAAAATCAACCTCTTCGCCAGCTATAGTCAATGAAGTCTCATCGGTAAAATAAAGCTCCAACATTTTTCCATCATCCGTTTTCACGTAAATCTCTGTTTTATCTGCCTCTACTTCATCGACGGTTCCCGAGTAGGTTCCAGACTCTACAACGTCCGTGCTCTCGCAAGCAGCAAAAAGAAAAAGCATCAAAAAGGCAGGGATAATTTTCGCTATTCGTTTCATAATTTCATTTGATTTTTTGCAAAGTTAAACTTAGTTGGAAATCTGAATAGCTCAAATGCCATTCAACCATTTCGGAGTGACCGCCCAAACTGAAAAGAAGTGATAAATCGTTACCTTTGCGGCCCTTTTAAAATGATAGTCTATGCTGGAAGTACAGAATATAAGTCTTCAATACGGGAAAAGAATACTCTTTGATGATGTGAATATTTCGTTCAACGGAGACAATTGCTACGGAGTTATCGGAGCGAATGGTGCAGGGAAATCTACTTTCTTAAAAATCCTTTCGGGTGATATCGATGCGAACACAGGCACGGTTCACTTAGAGTCGGGCAAGAGGATGGCAGTGCTCGGACAAGAGCACTCTACCTACGACAGCAACATGGTTTTGCACACTGTTTTGATGGGGCACAAAGAGCTTTGGGACCTCATACACGCAAAGGAGCTGATTTATGCAAAGCCTGACTTCTCTGAAGAAGATGGAATGAAGGCCTCTGAACTGGAAGCCGATTTTGCAGAGATGGACGGATGGAATGCCGAAAGCGATGCTGCCTCTCTCCTATCGGGACTTGGAATTGATGAGAACCTCCACTTAATGGAGATGAGAAATCTTACGGGAAAGCAAAAAGTACGTGTGCTATTGGCGCAGGCTCTCTTCGGAAATCCCGATGTGCTTATTCTCGATGAGCCGACAAATGACTTGGACTCTCAAACCATCAATTGGTTGGAGGACTTCTTGCTCGATTTTAAAAATACCGTGATCGTCGTTTCTCACGACCGTCACTTCCTCGATACGGTGTGCACACACATCGCCGATATTGACTACAGTAAAATCAGCATGTACACAGGTAGTTATACGTTCTGGTACGAGAGTAGTCAATTGGCTTTGCGCCAACGATCAAATCAGAACAAAAAGGCAGAGGAGAAAAAGAAAGAACTTCAAGAATTCATTTCGCGCTTTAGCGCAAATGCTTCCAAGTCGAAACAAGCGACCAGCCGTAAAAAGCTGCTAGATAAAATCGACGTTGACACGATTAAGCCTAGCAACAGAAAATACCCAGCCATCATTTTCGCTTCCGATCGTGAGGCGGGAGATCAAATTCTTCACGTACGCGGACTTACGAAATACATCGACGGGAAACCGCTTTTTGAAAATTTCGATCTGAATATCCAAAAGGGAGAAAAAATCTCATTGGAAAGTAAAAACAGCTTGGCAACAACTGCTTTTTACGAAATCATCAGCGGTCAAATGAAACCAGATGCTGGTGAATTTGAGCTGGGATTGACCATCAGTCCTGGCTATGTGCCTGGTCACAATGATGAATACTTCAAAAGCAATGACAACCTCATAGATTGGTTGCGCGTTTACTCTACCAATAAAGACGAGCTCTACGTCAGAGGATTTTTGGGTAAAATGCTCTTCTCAGGTGAAGAGACCTTGAAGAAGTGCAGCGTGCTCAGCGGAGGCGAAAAAGTGCGTTGTATGCTTTCAAGAGCGATGCTTGCTGGCCCAAATCTTTTGATGCTCGACGAGCCTACCAACCACCTTGACTTGGAAAGTATTACCGCACTTAACAATGCCTTGATCGATTTTCCAGGAATGGTCATAATGACGACTTACGACCAAAAATTACGGGAGTCAGTAACCAATCGAGTGATCAAGATTTAAGCTCTTCTTTTTGATTCTCAATCATGAGCTAGCCTTTGGGCAGTTGCTTATCTTTCTCGAAAATTACTTTCTATGAAAATTTATGCCCTGGTCTTGGCTCTTGCTGCCTCAGGTTTTGGCTTCAGCCAAACCACCCAAATAGGTCTGGCATATGATGTTTGGCCTCCCTTTACCAATGTTCCTGGTGAAACTGCTGTTGCCACTGAAATTGTCAAAACAGCACTGAACAGAAATTCGATTGCGGTAAAAGAAAGAGTCCTCGATTTCGATATGGTGATCAAAGGTCTTGAGGCAGGCAGTTTCCAAGGAAGTCCTGCCCTTTGGAAAACTAGCGAAAGAGAAGAGTTCCTGCTCTACTCAGATCCGATTTTGCACAACCAGCTCGTTCTAGTAGGGTTGAAAGGATCCGATGTGAGTGCCACGAGCATCAACCACCTCAAAGGAAAAAAAGTAGGCTTGGTAGAAGGTTATGCCTACGGCGAAGAAATAGATAGCGCTGAGGGCGTGCAATTCGCTGAAGGAAAAAATGATCAAGCCAATGTTTTGCTTTTGCTCGAAAAGAAAGTCGACTACATTTTGGTCGATGGACTCTTGGTAGCATACTTGCGATCATACCAAGCTGAAGATGCGAATAGACATTTGGAAATAGGAACGTCACCCTTGGTAACCAAAGGGCTCTGCTTTGCGATTCAAAAAGACATTGAAGGTGCCGATAAATTGATGAGTGATTTTAATGAATCCATTTCGCAAATGCAAGCAGATGGAACTTACCACCGTATTCTCAAACTCAGTTGGATTCAAGTCGACGTTGATGGCGATGGCTTGCTGGAGATGATCCCTGGCAGCAATGCAGGAAGAATAATGGATAACCCATACTCAATTAATGGAGATAAAGGCGATTCATCCAATATCTACTACAACGGAAAACTTTTAAATTGGGAAGATCTGCCCGACGACGTGAAGCGAACGGGAATCAATAGTCAGGACGTGCAAGATGTCACCTTTTTGAGCTTCGGGCTTTAAGCATCCATGACAAAGTAAGAGTCAAAACGAGCCAAGTGTTCCTTGATTTTCCCTAAAGTTTTTTCACTACCCTCTTCGGTGAGCTTTCCAAAGAGTTCCATTAGGGGAAGCAAGTAATTGTGCAATTGCTCATGTGCCTCTGCTTTCAAAGTGCAATTCTTAAAAATAAGGCCGAATTCATCTCTCAGATTCGATTGCAACGTTTCATAGTTTTCGGATGATGAATCAAATGACCTCACCATCACGCCTACGTTTTCGTTTCCATCTACGGTTGCCATATTGGCGGCCCAGCGCTCTCCGTCGTTGAGTTGCTCCTCGGGTACTGAACTCTCTTTGACTCGCGTCGTTTCAACTTCTTTTTTTACCTCTGTTAAGTGCTCATTGCATGATGTAATCTAGAACAGAACTGCGGAAATAAGTAGTAATCTTTTCATTCTTCTTTCCTTTTATTTTCGAAATCAGTGTCGTAAAAGTACCGATACACCAAACTAGAATAAGCTTACCAACCCTAGAAGCAAATCGAAAAAAGAGTCGCCTTTAAGATGACGAGTCATGAAAACAAGGCGAGAAATGGAATAAATGTCCATAAGATTAGATTGAAATAGCCTCCAATTTCGCTTAGCACAGGAGCTACCGATTCTGATACAGCTACTCAGTTTCAGCCATTGTCTCTAACAGAATTTGCTTAACCTGTTGACATGAACGTTTGCCTGTTGGGTGTAATCGGCCAAGCCGATAAGAAAAACGATCCCAAAAGAAAAAACCGCCAAACAAGTTTGGCGGTTTAAATAAACTATCGTTGAAGAACGAAAAACTAGCTTCTCCCTTTCTTCGGGTATCCGCCACCTTTCTTTGGATAACCGCCAGTCTTTTTGGGGTAGCCGCTTCCTTTGCTCTTTCCTTTAAATTTTCCACCTCCGCCTGAGCCAAAGCTTTTCTTATCGCCATATGATGGCTTATCGTCGTAAGACTTTTTAACATGCGTATCAGTGATAATCACATCTACTTGGCGTCCGCTGAAGTTCATCCCGCTCAGTGACATCGCCACATCAGAAGCATATTTTTCTTCTACGTCTACTGTGCTTCGTTCGCGATCAATCTCGATCCGACCAAAGTTCACCTTATCGTTGCCCATTACTTCGTTAATGACACCCATCAAACGATTGGGCTTTAGCTCTTGGCTCGATCCAACATTGATTTCCAAGGTTGTAAAACCTGATTCGGTTTTGCCGCCACCTCCTCCGCGCTCGCTACGGTCAGAGCGATCACGGTCAGAACGGTCGCGGTCTGGTCGGTCACGGTAGCTTTCGCGACTTCCACGATCGTTGCGATCGTTGCGTTCGTAGCGGTCACCACGATCTCCGCGGTCACCACGATCATTGCGGTCTCCACGGTCATTGCGGTCTCGTCTTCCCGTTCGGTCTCTGCGTCCACCTCGGTCGTCGCGGTCGCTTCCTCCAGAAGGTGAAGCGTTGATGTCGCCACCTTTCTCCGTCTCTACCTCGATAGATTTCAAGGCATAACGGGTAAGCTGAGAGATGAGCTGCTCGCGGTCTAATTCGGCCAAAAGCACAGTCATTTCTGCATTCAGGTTTTCAAAATGTTTGTGCTCTGTGTTGGCGTAGTGAACATCTTCTCCAATACCCAATACTCTTCCTCGAACGATTTCATCCATCGTCGGAACCTTCTTGAGCTCGAATTTCTTGCCTACCATTTTCTCGATCTCTTTCAGTCTGCGGTTCTCGCGACTGTGAAGAATGGAAAGACAAATACCGCTTTTTCCTGCACGTCCAGTTCTACCACTTCGGTGAACATAAACTTCAGGATCATCGGGTAAAGTATAGTTGATTACGTGAGTCAGGTCATCGACATCAATTCCACGGGCAGCTACATCAGTAGCTACCAGCATGCGCAAACTCCTTGAACGGAAGTTCTGCATTACTGAATCTCGTTGCGCCTGAGAAAGGTCGCCGTTGAGCGCTTGTGCTGGATAACCATGTCGACTCAGCTTGCTAGCCAATTCATTTGTTTCGCGACGGGTACGACAGAACACAACACCATAAAACTCAGGATGTGCATCGGCCAATCGCTTCAATGCTTCGTAGCGATCTGAAGCCCTCACCATGTAGTACTCGTGAGAAACGTTCTTGGCTCCTTCGTTTCGCTTACCAATGCTAATGCGCTTGGCAACTCCCATGTATTTTCTGGCAATGCTCTCCACTCTCGGAGGCATAGTAGCAGAAAACAACCAC
>Ga0222674_1000268_pt1 | contig 22696 bp, 22 predicted proteins | sample AntAcemetagen866_FD_179804 | JGI IMG/M metagenome (GOLD analysis project Ga0222674, IMG submission 179804) | Saline water microbial communities from Ace Lake, Antarctica - #866 | ecosystem: Environmental > Aquatic > Non-marine Saline and Alkaline > Saline | place: Antarctica: Ace Lake...
GAAGATAGTCAAGCATACTCCCGTTCGATGGAAGATGTCTCAAGGTGACACGTTCTGCGAGTTCTCAAATGGCTCAAGAATCTACTTCAAGAGTGAGGGGTACAATAGCGACAAGGACTTGAACAAGTTCAAGGGGCTTGAAACAAACGGGGTCCTTCTCGAGCAGCTTGAGGAGCTTCAGGAGGAAACTTGGAAGAAGGCACTTGAAAGGACCGGCTCTTGGTACGATTGCCACCCCATGGCTCCTGCATTAGTGTTCGCAACCTTCAATCCAACGTACAACTGGGTAAAGACATCGTTTCACGATAAGTGGGATGAAGAGGGCTGCAAGCCACCGTTCTACTACGTTCAAGCACTGCCAAATGATAATGCGTTCGTAACACAAGACCAGTGGTTGGCGTGGGAGCAGCTTGACGAGGAAACATATAACCGATTTATCAAAGGAATATGGGACATTAACGTCAAAGGCAAGTTTATGACTGCTTTCACCGAAGAACACATTAACACGGGCAGCAAAATAGACCCTAACCTTGAATTATGGCTGTCCTTTGACTTCAACGTGGACCCGATGACATGTTTGCTGGCTCAGACAGATGGGGAAAGCTTCCTTCAAGTGATAAGAGAGTGGAGAATGCCCGATAGTGATACTCCTGCATTATGCGAACAGATTCTTAAAGACGTTCCAGAGCTTTACACAATGCGAGTTCGAATAACAGGCGATGCAAGCGGGAATAACAGGAACAGCGGAACGATTGGCCACACTAACCAATATCAATGGGTTCAAGATATACTGCCCGTCAATTGGGATGATTTTAGAGTTCCCAAAGTGAATCCCGGTATTGCCGATTCAAGAACATATTGCAACTCTGTTCTACAGCGAATGAAGTATTGCAAGGTAGACGAAGACTGTGAGCACCTTATCAACGATTTGCGCTTTGTTTTGAAGGGAATTGATATTGATGGTCATGTTAAGATTATGAAGAGAGGAATGAACAAGTATTTGAATATCGACAACTCGCAGCTTGGTCACCTTCTCGATTGTTATAGGTACTTGATACACAATGCAGTTCCAAACTTTGTTCAAGTGCCAAAATCTTGATTATCTTTGACGTATGAGCGAGTTAAACTACACCCCAGTCAAAGGGGAATCTTCGGTTGATAGATTCAAGCGGATACAGAAGCAGCTACAAAGCCACAAACCAAAGGGCAACGGCTTCACGAATTTATTTCAGATTCAGAGAAAGCACTCTGCAATGACAGGAAGCCACTTTGAGATAGCTACAAACGAGGACGGTAGAATGAAAATGATTTGGCGGTTTCATTCGTTTGCGACAATTGAAATTCCTGGAGGAAAAACAACCTTTCACCAAGGCAAAAATTTCGTTCATTTAATCTACTGGAACTAATGACGGCAGTAATACTAAATATAGTTTTATCCGCGCTTCTTGTTGCGGCGGCTCTTGCGCTTGTGAATATCTACCACCAGCGAATAAAGGCGGCTAAGCACCTGGCAAATTGGTTCACCGAGAATGATAAGGACTTTCCACTTACGGAGCTACCGGTTTCGGTTGATGGCATTAAGTTTTATACTTTCGCAAACCCCATTCAGATACCAGCAAGAAGGGCGCTCGCCGCGGAGGCCGCAACTAAGCAGGCCGAAATGAATGTCACCTCAGAGGACCTCAACGCATTTATTACCGAGGCCGTTTCATACGGTAACAAGGGGGAGATAAGCAAGATATTCTACCTGCTCGAAAGGCTGAAGGAAAGGCTTGACTGGGCCTGCGAGTATGAAACGCTCATGAAGCTTGCCACATGCTACTTTCTTATTGAGGGTGAGCCTATTCAAAGCGTGAGTAATGAATTCACAAAGAGAAAGCGCGCGCTCATACAATCCTCACCCGAGGCGGAGGGTTTTTTTTTGGCCGCTGCATACAAACTCACGACCGAGTATTCGGATTTTTCAGAAACCGATATCCTGCAGTATTTGGCGATGAAAAGCACAAAAGAAGGAGGGAGAGGCTTAAGCTTGAAACGTCCTACTTCCAGCACACCAGCGTCCATATAGACAACCTGAATAAGCAGAACTATATAGTAGCAAAGGAGGACAAGCAAAATGAAGAAATAATATTAAGCGGCACGGCAGAAGAGTACTATACAAGTCTGAATACCTTCATTCAGTGGGAGGAGGACAAAAAAAAATATAGGGATGCCAACTAAGATAAACAAGGTAATTTGGGACTTAGAGTTTAATATCAAGGGTGAAGCTGAGAAGCTTGACTCACTCTCCAAGAAATTAGATAAGGCTAAGAATACAATGGCCACCGCCAAGAAGGGCTCGCTTGAATATGCGGAGGCTCAAAAGGTTGTGGGGAATGTTTCAGCCCAGCTCGGCGCAACAATGCCAAAGGCCACAAGCGCAGTCTCCGGATTCGGAAAAGCGGCCAAGGCTGCCGCGGCCTCATTCGGTGCCTTGTTTGCAATTGGATCACTGGCGGCCGTATTCAGAAGTGGTATCAACTCCGTTATAGAATTTGAGTCCGCGCTCGCAGAGTTATCGGCCATTACCGGAGCCACAGGTGGGGACCTTGAGTTCTTCCAAGAGCAGGCCCGTGAGATTGGAGCAACCACAACCATTGGAGCCCAAGAGGCCGTTAATGCATTCAAGCTTATAGGCTCAGCTCGGCCACAGCTGTTGGAGAATAAGGAGGCGCTGGCTGCCGTTTCAAAGGAGGCCATAATTCTTGCCGAGGCGGCGAAGATTGACCTACCGGCCGCGGCGTCTGCATTGACCACCGTAATGAACCAGTTCAACCTCTCAGCGGACCAATCGAGGGGCATCATTGACGCGCTGGCTAATGGCTCCCTGAAGGGGGCGGCGGATATTCCTACCCTTACCCAAACTATCCAGAAGGCGGGCACGGTGCTTGCACAAAACAATGTAACATTTACCGAGGCCATCGCATTAACAGAAACACTTGCCGACAAGCAGCTCACGGGGGCGGAGGCCGGTACTGCACTAAGGGGAGTTATTCTAAAGCTCACAAAGGAGGGTAAGGGCTACGTTGATGGCCAGTTCAATATCAAGGCCGCGCTCGAGCAGGTTCGGGATGAATTCGCCGATATTGAGGATCCTGCAGAAAGGGCCGGTGCGGCAATGAAGCTTTTTGGAGAGGAGGGTATTACTGCAGGAAATATACTCCTATCAAATATTGATAGATTCGATGAGCTGAAATCGGGGGTTGAAGAGTCCGGGGCCGCAATGATTCAGCAGGCAAAGAATACGTCCACATTAAAGGCCGCTCTCACAAGGGTTGGCAATGCCTACAACTCTCTTATTCTTCGCTTCACTTCATCAGCGGGGCCGGTTGCAAAGGCATTCACATTTATAGCGGATAACTTTGAGCAGATTGTGAAAGCGATCGGAACCGGTATCAAGGTATTCATTGCTTACCGGCTAATATTGGCGGCTGTTGCAGCAAGGACTAAGTTATTGGCCTTTCTTAATCGTGGGGCCGCAACTTCTCAGGCGGGGCTTGGAGCGGCCACTGCATCAACTACCGGGAAGTTCAAACTATTTAATAAGGCCATCGCCTCCAATCCTATTGGCCTTCTTGTTACGGTACTTTCAACGGCCATTGCCTTCCTTTGGGACTTTGCAGACGCGCAGACGGACGTAGCAACTGAAACGGAGAAAGCAAATAAGCAAATCGAGGAGCAGGCCCGACTTTTACGAAAGGGAAAGGATGACCTTATTTCTATTCTTGAGTTTATTCAGGACCCGAATTCAAGCTTCTCATTTAAGGACCTGGCCAAGTTTTCAAAGGAGGATATCGCCGGTGCCGTTTCGCTTCTTGAAAAGGACATAGAAAGCGCGCTGGCAAATATTGATATTAGTGATATTGACTTTCCCATCCTTATATCCGGAGAGACAGACCTTGAGTTTGCAAATAGAATTGGAGAGGAAACCGACCGACTATTTGGCGCCTTATCTAAGGAGTCAATTACTGCATCAAACGACTTATCCGGTATTAGGAAGGACCTGGTGGACCTTGACCTATTGAAGCAGGAAATAGCGCGTCGCGATAAGCTTGTGGCCGACGCCTCGGACCCCGGAAAGAAAAGAGATAAGCCGAATGAAGATGTGGCCGAAATAATAAACCCCGGCACCATCGCTGAGCTACAGAAGAGAGCGGAGGCCCTGCGTAAGAGGCTTACTGAAGAGTTGAGGTTGGACGGCCCGGAGTTTCAATCGGTTAAGGATGAGTATAAGGTTGCCCTCGAAGAGCTTGCCGCGGGTAATGCATTGCTGGCCGGTGATAGTGAGGGGGCGATCGCCGGAAGTATTCGAGCATTGAAGGACTACGCCGGGGAGCTGCAGGCCGAGCTTGAGAATACCAACTTAGAGGCCTCAAATTTCGAGGAACTACTGCAAAGGCTACGTGTGGCGCAGGCGGAGCTTGAAAGCGCACAGAACAGGCTAAAAGCCTCAGATAAGCAAAAGTCTACCCTTGACGAGGAGCTATCGGAGCAGGAAAGGCACCAGTTGAGGATGATGCAGCTTGAAAAGGCGAACAACTTGGCTCTACTGAAAGCAAGAAGGGAATTCTTGTTGAAGCGAATTGACTTGATGCGAGCTGCAGGGGACACAGAAGCGATTGAGTATAAGAAACTGGGGAATCAGCTTATTGAGATTGACAAAGAAATTGGAAACCAAGCTCAAGAGCAATCACAGGCCAATACCGATGTCATTCTTGAAGGAATACAGCAAGTTCTTGAAGCTACTTTCGAGCTATTCAATACTCAGATTGAAATCAAGAAGCAGCAAGTTGAGCAGCTTATCGCACTGCAGCAAGAGCAAGTAAATGCAGCCCAAGAAATTGCCTCGGAAGGAAATGCGGAGCTTCTACAAGCAGAGGAAGAAAGGTTAAACGACCTCAACAAGAAGCGTGAAGAATTCGTTCGGAAACAGCAAGCATTGGCCGTGGCACAGCTTATCATTGAATCAGCACTTGCAATCGCTAAGGCTGCAGCTCAGGGAGGTGTCGCAGCTCCTTTCACTATAGCAGCAACTCTAATCGCACTCGCTTCGGGATTGGCACAAGCAAGAGCCTTGGCATCACAGCAGACGTTCTTTAAAGGTGGATATACTGGGGATGGAAGCATTTACAGCGAATCACATAACCTGGGGAATAAGCCGTACACGTATCACAAAGGAGAATTCGTGATGCCACATGAGATTGTGAGGACTGGGAACAATAGGGAGTGGTTCGAGAAGATACTTTCAAATAGAGTTAATCTTGACCATGTATTCGCAGGGCAGAATCAAGTATCTGTATCGGCACAACTTGACGGGGAGAAGCTTGATAGAATCTACAATGCGATTGTTGATAAACCTGTCACAGACTTCAAGATTTCAGAACGAGGAATTATGACATTGGTTGAGCGCAAAAAAAAGAAGATTAAAAGAATCGACACACGATGAAAATATACATTGACGGAACGGAAGTGAGCAGCCCTATTGACGGGGTTTCAAGTATCTCAATTCGGTATCGCATAAAGGACGAGCAAGGTGGTATTTCAAAAAGCTACTCCCAAGAGCTCACTTTCTACGGAGCGGGATATGAAGTGATACGTGCTGCATTCATTGACGACCCGTTGGGTAAGTTCAATGAGCTTTCTTTTGAACTGATAGAGGATTGCTGTGGTGAGCCTTTTTCAGTGTTCCAAGGTGTGCTTCGAGGTGATTCTATAGATTGGTGCGAGGGCGAGTGCTTTGTTAAGGTTACGGCCTTTGAAAGAACGCCAGACACCATTAAAAGGGAGTGCATACAATCTACTCTCATTTACGATGACAGAAACGGCTTCCAATCTCAGCAGCATCCAAGAATGGTTTACTGCCTGGAGTGGAGGCCTTCTGCATTGCAAGACGTTGTGATGGTGCTTGGAATCATAGTGAACTTGATATTCATAATTCTGATTCCTGTGGCTCTTGTTATTGCGCTGGTCGTTGAAATACTGAATGTAATTATTGGAGTGATTAATGGAATTATTGACGCGATTAATACGGTGCCGGGTATCAGCATTGACAATATAAACTCGATCGATATTGACGGCGACCCCGACACGAATACCATTGAGACATTTACAAATATGATAGACCGTATCAATGAAAATATCATTGGCTGCGGCAGGAAGCACCCCTCACCACTTGTGCGTTCATATATCAACAATGTGTGTGATATTTGCGACATCACCTTTGAAAGCTCAATTCTTAATTCACAGGCATCACAATACTACAATACAGTTCTCTATAATAACCCGGTGGAGAAGGGCACCCGTGATGATAACGTGAAATACATCACGAAGAATAAACCAATTCTTACTTTAGAAGGATTTCTCGCCCAGCTTAAAACTGTTTTCAATGGTGATTACAGAATCACTAACGGGGTGCTGAGATTTGAAAGAAAAGACTTCTTCTATATTGGTGAGATTTGGATTGACTACGAGCTATTGAAAGCCCAAAATAGAATAATAGAAAAGGTCTGCTATTCATGGAGGGATGAGGAGGCATACGCCCTCGGTAGATTCAGCTATACCGAGGACCCGGTTGATTGGTGTGGAAATGAAGCCCGGGAGAGGTATAATGATATTGTAGAATGGAACCAGCCATTCACCCCGCTTCAAAAGGGAATCTATGAGAATATTTTACCCTTCGCCCCCTGCCGCTTTCGTGATGATGGTATTGATAGAGATGTCCTCGCCGACTATGACTGGTTCCCAATATTCGGCGGCGTGATCAATGACCACAACAAAGTGATAATTCAGAACAACGGAACAAACTTTCAAGGCAAGCTTTTGATATGGGATGGAAATATGAATTTCGGAAGGGTTGAAAGGTACGTGGCCCCTGGCTTTGAAGTTGGAACAAATGAAAACTTTAACTTTCCATACTTATTTAATGAATTCAACGTGGCCCCAATAACGGCCTATGATACGGACGCCCCGTATATGGGCCTGTATGGAAGGTTTCACTCAATAGACCACCCAAAGCTGCTGGCCGATCAAGGAAAGGAGTTTGAGTTTACTTTCAAGATTCAATGCGAGGATATCCTTAGCTTTGACATTACTAAGAACATAATGCTTCCCATAGGCGAGGGGAGAATTGACTGGGCGGAGATTGACTACGTAAAAAGAGAATGCACCGTATTCGGTAAAGTTTAAAAACATGGCTTCAACTGCAGAATTAACAGTAACATCAATCTCCTTAAAAGAGGCGAACGGCAAATTACCAGTCACATCGGTACCCGCCGACTTCTTTCCCAGTATTGGCGACGAAATTATAGTGAAGTGGGTAGTTGATTTAAGTGGCAACCACGGCGACCCTTCCTCAACTGCTTTCGAGATATACAATGCTGAACTGATGATTGACTTAGCTGCCTTTGTAGAGACGGGTAGGTACTTTCATCCAAGAGGCATAAAACCATGGACAGGATTCTTCGCGAAAATGCCTGCAGCCCCAGGAACGATTGACGCTGTATTACTGACTAATGAAGAGTCTTATTTTGGGGCTTTGAACGGTGTAATGAGCATAGAAGTAATCAGCGCCACCCAGTTCGCGGCATCCCTTTCCTTCATGCTTACTGCAGACCAAGGGAATTACTTTGGAGGACAGCTATTCAAGAACAGTGCTCGAATGGTTAAGAACCATGTAATGAATGCGACAGAGTTCAATAATACATTCAACAGTGTTTACAATAATTCGCGCTCTTTAGGAGCGTATTTCTACGTTCGACAACTCAGCGAGAACATACTACTTGATTATCAGTTCCCCCTTCGTGCCGCTTGGTATAATGAGGCAATCACCGTTGGTGCCAATGGTCCAAACTGGGAATTGACAAGAGCAGCCGTTCCCGTTACGGGAATGAGTGAGTATGCCGACACTAAAATAGAATTCACTGTCGATGATAACGGTCACACATTGAATGCAGTGCGGGTGATGCTGTTTAGGAAGAAAGAAGGAGCGAATGACTTGGGCTTTGTTTCTGATTTAATGCTTGAGCAAGATGCATTCGCGAACGTTCCTGTCGGCACAGCTCCCATAATCGGATTCCTCAAAGAACCTTCTATAGTGACACAAGCTGCAGGAGTAATCACATTGAGTTGTATCGCTGATAAAGACTTGCTTGATGTAGGAAATCAGTATTACTTGGCATTCATCTTGTTTCTTGATATTGGTGGAGGTGACACTATCAGTCAGACCTTTATGCAGCCAACGCCTATTCCAGTGACTGGTGTTCCCGAGCCTGTGACACTTTCTTTCTTGGATTATATGGGGAATCTAAGGACAACCATTGCAGGGAAAGCAGTGGCATGTCCACAAGAGAGAATTCGATACACATTTCAAATCGATGTCGGCCAGTACAAGATTGATGCTCTTGCAAATAATCTTCCTTCACTTGGCTTCAAGAATGACATCAATATGATTGAAGTGAGCTTTGTGGATGCAGGAACGAACGAAGTATTGCACCAATTTACATCAAGCAGAGTTGGTGGAGGTCCATGGAGTGGCAATATTCTCGAATATTTTGAGGACGCTTCTACAGCGCGATATTGGTTCACCCACAGGATACCGTACTTCAACCTTCAAGGATTTCCCGATTGGACTGATAAGACTATCGAGATTCGCTGGAGATTTATGTTCAGATACTTCCTTTCCTTCCCGTTCAATACGACTGTTTTCTACAATTACACTCAAGAATTGGAAGTGAAGAAATATGATGTTCTTGTCGCAGCGCCTACCCGAATGATTCAGAATATCTTGTTTTATAATCCCGACAATGGATATCCACTGACTTCACTGTGCAACCTTGACTCAGTAAGAGTTCGGGTGCAATTAACGGCAGACTGGATTGGTCAGAAAATCAAGCTTATTCCAATGATAGACCGTGCTGCTTATGGACTGCAGTATTTCGGCGCTGCATTCATTCAAGAGGAAGACACAGCACCACCCGAATTCCCGTTTGCGAACAAGACAGAACAGGAGTTGAGTTCTATAATATTCGACGCTGACAATGAGTTTGACTTGGTAACGGGGCAAGGATATTTCTCGATAGATTTAACACAGCTTGACGATTACACTCAGTACATGGTGAGCGCACTTGCACAAAATAAATTCTAAGTCATGCCAGAAATAATTGAAATTAATATTCCAAACGTACACTCAGCACTTCCCTTTAAAGTTGGTGTTGAAAAGAAAGTTTTGCCTTTGAAATATGACTGCCTTGAAACATGTGGTCAGGATAATTTCTGCACCGACTGTGACAACGATTTGCCTTTTGCTTACTCTGCAGTCCCGGGAGACACTTTGCACCTTCAATTCTTACTTGAGGACACGTTTAACCTTGACCCATTGAATCCGACTTATGGTTGGAATGTAGATGATACAACTCACTGGCTTGAATTGGACCTAATGAATGCAGACGGAACGGTTGCTCTTGCGGACATTACGAATGAGTCTTGGATGGGGCAATATGTGACTGGTTTTGCTGTAGGAAACACCGAAGGAATTTCTTGGCAGAATGTGAATATTCGCTTCACTGATTTGATGCTTCTAAGGTTAAACTGTGAGGACTTCTATTTCAGAGTGAAAGTTTGTACCTCGTCACTGGACATTCCAGACGATAACCTTTGGCTGTTCATTGCTTCCGCTCCTGTTCTTGCAGACATTACAGCACAAGCAAGTGATTGGACAGGGAATATGATTGTACTTACCGATTCGGGGATTGTTCTTGTTTCCGACGGTGAAAATTGGGTTGTGAATCCGACACAGCCAGTGAACGGTGACTATGCTTGGTTCGTTTACCAAGGGCAGTGGCACGAATTAATCGCTGGAAACTGGGAGAAGGATGTAACCTATGAACCAGAGTACAATAATGTTTGCGAAGAATTTAGGTACTGTGCAAGTGTACCATTCAAGAAAGTTCGTTGTGAAGAAACTGTTCATGTTTGTTCAAATCCTGCTTCTGTTCCCGCTATTGATTGCAACGGTACAATCTATGGTACCGAGCCAACTCAAGAAGTAGGTGATTGGGAGTATTCTAATTGTTTCCGCTTCCCTGCTTGGTTCGAATTAACATGCCTCAGTCCTCAGAATGAAATCACAGACGGTGGCGCAGTGATCTCTGAAACATTAACAAGTGATTATGTCCTTCAAGCAGTGCTTCCAGAGGTGGTTGCTCGACGACTTGCCGCGGCCTTTATGATTCAAGGATTCACAGTTGAAGGAATGACTTTTGACAGCGTTTCGGAAGTGTGTAAGAACAACGATGAGGGCAACGATTGGCACGTTAATATCAAGCTCGGTAAAGAGGAATGTCGAGGAATTGGAAACGAGTGTGAATAAAATCACCTATATTTGAACCGTGCGACTTGCCAAGGGCGCACGTAGCCACGAGGGTGAACGACCACCCTACAATTCAATGGTCGATTAAACATTCTTCAAATGTCTTTTTGTAATTCAGAATGTGCGGATGATATTCTGCAAATCGCAGGGAGTGGTTGTGAAATCATCACTCGTCCTGCAGGAATTAAAAGAGTAATTTTCGGAAGGTGTGACATTACGTTCTTAGACCTTCAGGACTTAGACGAATGGGCAGCGAAACTCACTGCAAATGAAATTCACGCTACAGGCGATATTCTTGGAAGCAAGCCGAAAGGCTCTACAACCAAAAAGAAACTCGCTTCATGCAGACCACAGCAAGTGACTGGTGGTACCAAGTCGATAGCATTCACAGACTCGAATTCAGACAATACAAATTTCACGGATTATGCTTTCTATAATTCAGTGCAATTGAATTCTGGTGGAATGGTCTTTGGATATATCACTTGTGACGACTTGTTCTACGGTTGGTTCAGTGATTTCAGTGCAGAGGTGGACGATGTTCGCTCTGAAAGTAACGAAGAGGAAATGGTATTTGATATGACATTGGAGTACAATGCAATTCAAATGATGGTTCCTGTTCTAATCCCAGGACTGGACGCAATCTTGAACTAAATGTTCGACGACGAAAAATTCTTTAGAGAATTCTTTTCATACCCTTCGCCTGCAGCCTTGGAGCTGTGGGCGAATGAGTATGATGAAATGACCGTTCACACCCGTGGACGTGTGCCTGTTAAGCTTATAAAAGAGCGCAGACCTTACGAGGACGAGGTCATTCAAAAGTATCGACAACAAGCCTACGAGCCAATCACAAAGGACCCTATTGACAGGGCAATCAACAACCTTCAACGCATATTCAGCAAGTCTCAAGTGAACATCGAAGTTCCAGAGAATATTGACGAGTATCTAAGCGAAAACAATTTCAGCGGCTTGACCTTCAACGGCTTTATCCGGAAAGCAATTATTCGAAGAATGATTGAAGACCCGAATGGCGCACTGTGTTGGTTTCCTGCAGGAAAAGGATTGGAGCAAGGAAATGAAGCTGTTCAAGTGAAGCCGTATGTCGTTGTGTCAAAGAACATCTTGCACTTTGACGAGCATGTAATGACTTGGCACAGTCACGAAAAGTCCATTGTCTTAACGGACAAAGGCGAAGTCTATGAAGGTGAAATCTACTATGTAATCACCGAAAATGCGTATTATCGATATGAGCAGTTCGGTAAGAAGGAAGACAAGAAATTCCGTCACATCCTAATCTACAAGCACTCGTTAAATTTCCTTCCTGTCATTGTACTGGGAGGCGAATTGAGTGGAGAGATTAATGACAGAACGAACACCGAGATTCTATTTCTTACAAGCTACTTTTCCTCGTTTAAAGCATTCGCGAATGAAGCTATAAGGCAGTTCTCAGACCACCAGGGAGCTATGACCGTGTCGGGATTTCCTATTCGTGAAATGGATTCTATTTCTTGCCCGAACAATTCTTGCAAGAATGGTTGGATTTACGATAACGACAGGAGAAAATCTGTTTGCCCCGATTGTGACGGGAACGGTATTATTCTTCCTTCGGGAAGCCCCTACGGTGTATATCTCAGACCTCCAAGAAAAGGCCCTCTACAGGACAATAACTCCGACCCCGTTCCTGCAGTAAGATTCATCACTCCACCTGTGGAGATTTTGAAATATATGGGGGAGCACACCAACAGCCTAATTGACAAAGCTGAAAAGGCTCTGAATCTGCTATTCATACAAGAGGCTCAAAGTGGAACGGCAAAGGAAATCGACAGGGAAGACAAGGTTGCTACTCTGGACAAGATTGGCGAGAACGTTTACATGAACATCGTCTTTAATTCGATGAAGATTATCAGCGGCCTTATCAATAACAACGAGGGTGATAAACCAATCATCAACCTTCCTCCAACCTTTACAGTTAAGTCCGAGCAGGAGTTGATTGATGAACTGGGAACACTTCGAAAAGACGGAGCACCCGAGTTCATTGTTTCAGAGGCATCTATGGACTTGCTGCGTAGTAGGTACGGCTCAAATCCTAAAGTTCTTTTCAAAGCGAAGATTCTACGTGCTTACGACACATTCTTCACCTACAGCACCGAACAGAAGAACAACCTTCAAGCATCGGGAGCAATGACACAAGAAGAGTTCTTGAAGTCTGTTCACGCTCCTACAGTGTTGGCTAAGATTGCTCTTGAGATGGGCGACAAGTTCTATGAAGCTACTTATGAAGCTATCTTCACCAAGTTGAACGCTGGAATGGCTGAATATGTGGCGGGAAGAATTGTTGATGATAAAGGAAGGTTAGAATGAACCTTTGGGATGCGAACGAGAAAATAGCAAGCGACGCTGAAAAGAGATTCCTTCGCTCCTTGACTGCAGTACAAAAGGAAATCTTCAAGATAGTAATGTCTAAGCTGTATGACTTTCCTATTGAAGGAGGAAGGTTTGTGACTGGGAGAAACACAGCAGACCTAATCAATGAAATCACTCGTTTGCTTCGTGGTGTATTGGCTGATTCAGACTATCGAACAACGGTCACTGATATGCTTCTTGACCTTGATGGAATCGCAGAGAACACGGCTGCAGCACACAAAGAAATCAATGGTATTTCTATTTCAAAGAATCTATTAAATTCTCAAAAGTTAATCGCTCGGGACCAAGTCATAAGCTCCTTGATTGATTCAAATGTAGACGGAAGATTCATAAGCCCCATGAAGCGGATAATCTACAGTCGTGTGAACTTTGGAACAAGCATCACTGAAACCGAAAAGCTTCTAAGGGAATTCATACAAGGCGCTGATGGTGATTTGGGTATTCTTCAACGCTATGCAGGGCAAGTGGCTACTGATACGTTCAATGGATTTGAGGGCGCTATTAATCAAAAAGTGAAGGAAGAGTACAACTTGACGGTGATAGCTTATGTGAACAGCTTGGTTGAGGACTCAAGAAAACAATGTATTCGATGGGTGAATATGGGTGAAATCTCTGACGATGTATTGGAAGATGAAATCGCTTGGGCTTATAACAACGGCTCTGGTATGAGGCCGTTTACTGTTCCCGAAAACTTCTGCGAGAACCGTGGGGGATTCAAGTGCCGGCACACAGCATATCCAATTCGATAAAATTCTATCTTTGATTTATGAAAACGATTGAAAAAGTCATTTTGATAGCTGTGGTTCTATTGCTCGGGTTTCTGTCCTACATGCTATGGCAAAAGGATAAAGAGGTTCAAGTGCTGCAGGAAAGCAGGACGCAATTCATCAACCAATTATCAGTTCTCACAGAATCGAGAATCGAAGAATCTGACAAGGTTGTTCTGCAGCTAAGAAAAGAAGTCCAGGTTCTCGACACAGAATACAAATCGCTTTTGATAGCATTGGAGAAATCCATGAAGTCCGGGGCACAAATTCCAAAGAAGTATGAAGACCAACTTAAGAAGCTTCGTGACATGTCTGCTTTTGATGTTTACAGTATTATCACAGGCACAGATTGATACTTGCTCCTGCAATTACGGGGTGAACTTAAATGCCGCGGGTGATACTGTTTATGTTCTAAGCTATTCGCAAGGATTGACGGTTGCAAAAATTCACATTGAAAAAGAGCAGTACAAAGAACAGTTTAAATCCTGTTCTTACAACCTTGAACTGACTAAGAAGCTCATTCAAAACAGGCTCAATCAACTTAACAACTGCAGCGAGAGGGAAGACCAATACATGTTTCAAATATCGGAATTAAAGAACGTCATTGATGCCTACGAAATAGAACAAGGCAGCTATGCACTAAGGGAAAGAAAGCACGAAAGGCAAAAATGGATGATTGGAGGAAGCGGAGTGATTCTGATTGTGGCCGCTTTATTTGTGCCAAATTAACCGAATAACAGACTTTCTACTTGATTGCACGGCATTATAAGCCCCAACCTTCAATCGTTTAAAAATGCCCTCTAAAAATCACGAGCTTGAGTTCTTGATGATACATTGCACCTATACCAAGAAATCGCTTCGGGTTTCGAAAGGTATGCTTCAACGTTGGCACATGGGCCCCAAGAAACTCGCTGCAGGGAAATATCAATATCTCGATAAAGAGTTCAAGTCCTTAGCAGCTTTGCCAAATGACGTTATTGACGGGCAGAGCATAAAGACGTTCACTGGCCGTGGGTGGAATAGATTAGGGTATTCTGGAATGTGGACTCTTGAAGGAGGGTACTTAGAATTGACACCGTACAACGAAGACCCTTGGGTTGATGAAAAGGAAAAGACTTGGGGCGCTGCAGGGATGAACAGTTCTACTCGACATTTCGTTTACGAAGGTGGTCGGGGAGCAAAAGGAGCAGAGGACACAAGAACACCTCAGCAACTGTTGGCCATGGAAATTTGGGTACTGGACCATATCTCAAAGTTCCCCAAAATCAAGATTCTTGGTCATAACCAAGTCAGCTCAAAGGAGTGCCCTGCGTTCAATGTTCCTTCGTGGTGTCGTGAGATTGGTGTTTCTGAGGAAAACATCTATCTTTGATACTCATTGTCAAACTATTATCAAAAAAACAATACCATGGTAAAAAATTCAGCGGTCAATATTAAAGACCTACACACTGGCAGGTTGTTCAAGCTTTCTGAAAAAGCCTACAGAACAAGCCTCGCAAAGCAAACATTTGAGCAGAACGGCAAGAAGGTTCAGCGATATGTGATTGAGAGGGAAGAGAAGTTAAATGCTACAGAAATCATTGAGCTCATTGCGACTCTTGACGACAAGTTGAGAATTCAAGGTTACTTGAATGACCCTCGTGTGACTGTTAAGAAAGCAGCTCAAGAAAGACTTGAGGAAGTTTCAAAAAACGACTAAGCCCTTGCAATAAATGTTGATATGGATAAATTAAAAGAGTTATTGATAGCAGCGGGCATGAAGTCTGAGACTATCGAAAAATTCCTTGATGCTGAAAAGGCAAAGGATATTGATGTTAAGGTTGAGACACAAGGGCTACTCGCAAATCTTCGCGAAAGATTTATGAACGATTCTTCTTTCATCGACCCAATCAAAAAGTCTGTTCGCGGTGAACTACTGTCATCGAAAGAAAACAAGCTGATGAAGCTTTTTGACGTTTCGAAAGAAGAATATGATGCGCTGCCCGAAAGCACAAAATTTGATTCTCTGATGGACTTGTGCAAAACAAAGTCGGGCAAGAGTTCGGGTGATGTGAATAAGGAGTTGGAAGCTTTGAATAAGAAGATGGCAACGTTGAAGGCAGAAAACGAAACTCTTTCTCAAACAATTCCAGCGGAGAAGACTAAGCTTGAAGCGGAGAAGGAGAATTGGATTACCTCGAATCAGCTTGGTAAGTTGGTTGGAAAGCATGAACTAATCGTTCCCCTTGAGTTCGCCGAAACCACAACTGTAAACATGCTACTTTCAAAGTACGATGTGAAGCGAGTTGATGGTAAGTTGAAGCTCCTGCAGAAAGGAACTGAACTTGATGCTTATGACGACAAGAACACGAAGATTGAGGCTGACACTGCAATCAAGTCAATTCTTGAAGAGAACAAGCTTATCAAGAAAAGCAATGCCAATCCTGACCCGAATAACCCACCACCCCCGACACCTCCTGCGAACACAAGCAAGCTCCCAGGACTGCAGAAAGCTCAGGCACATGCCGAGAAAATAAAGGCGGCAGAATAATATTCGATTCTATTTCATATCTTTGAGCCATAGCATTAAATCTGTGGCTCATTTTTTTTGCTTCTTGGCTGAGGGATGCCCCCTACACTGAAAGGCAACCGAAGGAACTGCTCACCTTACGTTCTATTGAGCACAATCAACAAAATTTAACGACGTGGAATTAGCAGATTTTTGCAAAACCATGCAACAAGATTTGAACGACCTTGCGGGTAACAACTACCCAGCAATGAAAAGGGAGTCTACAGGTCTGTTGGATGCCATCGTGTCAAGTGAAAACACCTCTGGCACACCAGAAGCCGTTGCGGTTAATCCGGGAAACGGAAAAAGAAAAGATGTAATCGTTCGTTGGTTCACCCCAGGCCTTGAGTCTGAGACTTCTGACGAAGATGTCAATATTTGCACAGCAGATGGAATCTCCATCGTGCCGAATGAGGCCTTAGTTAGTATCGATTCCTTCCGTAGAAGTCCAGTGATGGAGTTTACGAAAGATGAACTTCGTAACTACTGTGAAGGTCCTGCCGAGTATCGTGCGAATGCGGCTGCATCGAGAATGAGTGCATTATTCCGCTCCATTAATAAAGACCTTATCGCTCAGTACGTTGCACAGGCGGGAGGTTTCTACGGTGGAGTTGCTGCAGGGAAAGCAGTTAATTTCTTGGCTCAAGAGGGCTTAATCATCCAAGCTGACCCGAATGGTGAGTTTGAAATGAATTCTGACTTCTCGAATCTTGGAGTTGATTCTCGACCAATAGTTGTTGGTAATGGAAACATTGACCGATATACTCGTTTGCAGGGAATTGGATGCTGCAATAACTATGGTCAAGCAATCGACCAAACTTCACAGTTCGCATTCTTTAGAGATAAAGATATTGCGGCTGTCACAGCTGAGGCGAACCAATTCTTTGCATTTGCATCGGGAGCGAATCAGTTCTTGAAGTGGAATCTCAACAAAGGTGAGTTCGCTATGGTGGACGACAGAAGTGTTGAGAGCACGGTGGTTGACCCAGTGAATGGAATAGAGCTTGACTATGACGCTTACTATGACCGTTGTACCAAGACCTACAAAATTTACTTCTACTTGAACTACAAGCTTTGGACAATGCCAGCAGGCATTTACCAAGTGGGTGATGATAGAGCTGGAACGAACAACTGCTTCATTTATGATGCAGAAATGGCGGTGCCAGCACCTTGATAATCGAAAGGGGAGAGGTTCGCTTCTCCCCTTTTTTTAATTCTTAAGAAAATGCAGAACAAATCAAAAGTAATGTCCTTGAAGCCTCGATTAATGAGCGCAGCTCTTGCGGCATTAAATTCCAATCCTATTCTTTGTTTAGACACAAAATCAAGCGAGGACAAGGCTGATTTTTTCCTTCGAGGAAGTAATGGTAAGCCGACAGGAAGCGACAAGGAAGTGGAATCTATTTTAGCTCCTTTTGCGAAAAAGAACTGGCTTGAAGTAAGCGGCAAGTCTATCACTTTAATTGAAGTGAAGAAGGGCAAGAAAGAAGCTCCCAAATCAGCAACGAAAGAAGCTGCTAAAAAAGAAGATTCAGAACAAGCATAAATCGAAGAATCCCAAGAAATGGACTGCCTCATTAATGCAATAGGAATAAGAAAATTGGTTCAAGAGTTAAAGACTGAGCCCAGTACGACTGGTCTTTACCTTGAAGACCTTGAAGGGATGACCTTGAAATCCGTGGCAAATATTGAGCCCGGCAAGGAGCAGTCAGGAGCAGCTTTATTCAACAGTATTGTTCTCAGGGCAGGTAATTTAATGGTTGAGGATATTCGTACTCACCTTATGGGATATCTGCGTGACTCTGGTAATGTAGAGTTCGGTGGATTCGGTGAATTCAAAGAAGACCACAAGATTGTGCCCGTGGGAATGACTGGGATAAAAGTGGAACTTCGAGGCAGTCACTTCATGGAGCTTGTTTGTACTTCAATATACATCAAGTCGTTTTCTGCAGTGCCTGGGACTCAGGTTCTTTTATCCGATGGAAACGGATTATCCAAGACCTATGAAATAGACACGACTAATCGCGTTATTGAGATTCCCACTCAATTCATTTCAAGAACAGGATTGATTGAACTGCAGTGGATAACCAACGGCCAAACAGTTTACGAAACACAGCTAAAGAATACCATGCTCTTTTCGGGGTGCCACGGCTGCAATAGCGGGTATCAGTTTCTTAAAGCCACGGGCACGGTAGATGATGTAGAGAATCTTTCCTACACTTACGGCCTGTCCATGGACGTTCAAGCCGTTTGTAATATGGAAAAGATTATCTGCTTTGTATTGCAAAGATTTAAGAACGCTCTACTGTATAAGGTAGGCATCGAAACACTCAAAGAACATGTATCGACTGATAGGCTCAATTTCCTTGCTATTCATCGTAGGGAGTGGGCAGAAGAAAAAATTGCAGAATGGCAAGAAGTAAATTATCCAAATTATCTCGACAACGGGATGAATGGACTGGCTCACTACTTGCAACGAATTGATTCAAACTGTTTTAATTGCGGAGGAATATCGAATGCGAATTTACATCCCTAAACCAAGGACAACTAAAAGAACTACTTCAACAAAAGTCAAGACCCCAAAAGTCAAGAAATCTGGTTGTTCAAAATGCTAACAATACTCAAGAAAATACAAGATTTGCAGTTGGCTGAAAAGCTTTTCGGAATCTCGATAACGATTCTGTCTGCACTTGTTGTCGCCATAGGTCCTTATCTTTTAGCTGTGTCATTGCTTGTGTTCGTTGATTTGCTAACCGGCACGAAAGCGGCACGAAAGAAAGGGCATAAAATTCACTCTAAAGGATTAAGGCGTTCTATCTCAAAAATCATTGACTATTTCTTAGCTATTCTATTGAGTGAAATAATGTCAAGAGTATTCTTTCAAGGGCTCCCGATTACATACCTCACGGCAACCTTTATTGGATTAATCGAGTTCAAGTCGAATCTTGAAAACATTGGAGTAACGAGCGGCGCTGATATATGGAATCGAGTTAAGTTTGTTTTTCCCGAACGCTTGCGGTCACTAATTACGAAAAACAATGTCGAACCAGACTCCCGAGGAAGTGATAAAGAAGCTGAATAAGCTTTCAAGCATTCTCGCAAAAGAAATCGAAGGAATCAAGATAATCGCTGCTAATAACATCGAGGCAGACTTCAAGCGTAGAATTTTCGTGCAAGGGCAAGCAGTAAAGGGCAAGATTGGCGTTTATTCCACTTCTCCATACTATGTGTCCATCGCTGGCCAAAAGTCGTCCACAGGGTCGCAAATCAGCAATAAGAAATTGACTCCAAAGGGAAAGAATGGAAAGTCTAAATTCAAGAACGGAAACGCAAAGAAAAGCAGATATCTCAAAGAAGGATATAAGGAGTTTAGAAGACTGGTTGGCAGACAGACGAAGTACGTTGATTTGAATCTCAGCAGCGGTTTATTCAGCACCGTTAAGGCAGGGAAAACAAAGAAAGGCGTTCAGCTTGGCTTCACGGACAATGACATGGCTAAAAGAGCAGAGCACCTTGAGGAGAAGTATGGAAAAGATATCTTTGTTGTACGGAAGGAAGAGGAAGAGAAAATCGAAAACCTTATCACTGACCGATTGAATAACACAATTCTCAAGAATCTATGAACCTGTATCAGATTGCTCAATCGATTAAGACGGCCATTCAAAACAACTACGGAATTGAAGAGCTTCACTGCATTGCTCGAAAGGACGAGAAAGGACAAATCGTTTTTCAAGACCGATACGTTGGAATTGGCGACATGCTTATTTCGAGCGGATACATGCGTTTCAGAGGTGACGACGATTACACGATTGACGAAGCAGAAAGACAGTTGAGCAGTGTGAAGCAGTGGGAGGCGCGAAGTGAAATGAGGTTAGTGCTGATGCACAGGGGGAATCAAACTCCCGAAGGATTTACTCTGTCATTGGTCAAGCTGCTCACAGGATTGCTCAATACTCCGTCCGCTTCTATCGTTCCTGTTTCAGTTTCAACGGACAGGAATTCGATTCTTGAAGAGGAAACCGATGGGGATGCTGCGAAGATTAATATGACCATGAACTTGATATTGTTCGACTTTGAAATTCGTTGGACATTCAAGGGTGAAGCTTGTGACATTATTTCTCTTTGTGGTGATATTTCAGAACCTGTGGTTGTGGATTGTTTACCGGTATCAATCTTTGACTTCGATGGCAATCTTCTTGCCACTGCTCAAAGCGGAACGTCATACAATGTAGCCGCGGTGAGTTTTGTGCTGAATGGAAGCCCTGCCGTTCTTTATGCTCCAGGGGATGAGATTATTCACAACGACCCTCTTTGTCAAGGAGTAACCATTTACAGGGAACAAAGAACAGGAGCCCCAGTGTTGGTTGATACGATTGCTGCAGGAGGAACATACTTAATTGTAGGCAGTCCAATTCTTGATATCAATGACGTTCTTCTTGAAGAGTTGTTTTTCACAGAGGGAGTGAAGATTATGCACGACGCAGCGGATATCACAATTGACAATATCACTGAACCGAACATTGTGCGTATTACAGTCGCTTCTGACTGCCCTGAAATACCTATAATTCCTCACTATGTTAAGCCAGCGGTTCAGGACCAAGTAAGTTATTGGGCTGGTGATTTTATGGACCAGTGGAACAGCGGTATTTTCGATAGAGTTCAAGCGGATAACACCGGGAACAGAATGAGGCTTGTTGACCAGTACACGCTCCACGCAAGTACGCCAAATCATTTATCAGGGTTTGATAGATTCCTGAAGGACAACGGCACCCCAGCCTGGAATGGCTCGGCATTTGAGTACACTAATGGTGAGGGAACTGACTACATCATCATTGATGTATATTCGGGGCTTATGATTTACTCCGCCGACCTTGGGCTGTTAAGTGATTACGCCGCGCAGGGTTTCGCAAACGCCCACGAATACGCCTGTCATAAATGTGACGTTTTAAATGTTGGAGGAGTAACCAATTGGCGTGTTCCTTGTATTGAAGAGTCCCTTCGCCTTTACTGTGATTTTACACAGACTTATTATCATGCTTCGAATCCATTCGACAGAACAACCACGAGTTCTAATTTTTGGACTTCACTTGTGAAAGAAGGCGGAACATCTGCCTGGTTGATCATTTCGGCCGGTGACATAAGAAGGTTCGCAGCTACCTATATTAGTTTAACCGTAGTTTACGCAGTCAAAAACTGGGACGCCCCATGAAAATATTCACTCAATCAAATGATCATCTTCAGGGGCTTCTCCCTGAAATGGAGATTCAATACGACTCAATTGAACTTCGCCAAATTAATATCGACTATGCTAAGGACGAGGCCACTGGCATTGTTTTGATAAAGCATGGCGTGAACGAAACTGAATTACCCTACACTATTGATATCAGTGATGCCAGTGGTTCTTATGCTTCTGCTTTGACATCGATTCGAAACCGAGTAAAAGACCAACTGAAACTTATCAACGAGTTGTCTGAAATTGTATAAATTTGACCTATGAATTGTTCTCCTTGTGATTGCTTGAATATTGGATGCTTCCCTTTCTGTGATGAAGAGTACGCTTTCGAAGGGCTGTATGACACTGCGGCAGTATTAACTTATGTATATGAGTTCAATGGTAGTATTCACCAAAAGAAAGTGAAACCAACAATCGGCCAGCCTGTTGTAATTCCTTTCGAGGGCTTAAATGAAGACTACCAATACAAGGTAGAAATCTACGACGCTGACGGTGAGATTGTAGAAGTAGATGGTCAAACTTGTTGGACATTTCGATTAAAGACAATAGTATGATATTTCAAATCCTCGAATCAATTTACATTTCATTTATTGCTGCATTCGGCACCATGTTCTTTTCGTTCATTATTGGCGACCCTCAAAATGGGAATACAAACAGAACGAGGATTCTTAGTTGGTATGGACTATGGATTGAACGGAAGTACAACGAGAAAGAAGAGCTTGTTTCAACCCAGCTGTGTGACGCAGTTAAGGAAGCGGAGAATGAAATAGTGCAGATGAAAAAAGCTATTGGTGATATTCCCGTTCTTGAAATTGTTAAGATTCAGAACCGTCAAAAAAGAAAGGTTCGAAAGATGAACTGGTGGAAAGCTGCTGGCATGTGTCACCTTTGTTTCAATGTTTACTTCACTGCTGCTGTTTTTGGTGTTTGGCTGCTCCTTTCACAAATACATATTTTATTCATTCTCCCCTGCATCTTTATAAGCAATCAGATTCTTCGTCGCTTGTCGTGATTATCTCGCAGTGTTTTAAAGAACTGCCCTTGATGCACCCAAACATACTTCATTTCAATTATCGTCGCTTATTCGAAAGATTTTAAGAAATTAAGCTTTTCAGTAAGTTTTTTTCCTTAAATGTTTAGGATATTATACATTATTCATTACTATTGCAGTGTAATAAACGACAAGACGATGACATTTACAGAGCAAAAAATCAATAAAAACTTCCTTATTCGCTTCAAAGCCAGAGAGGAAGAATCCAACAAACTTATTCCTTTTTCATTATTCCAAGAGCTTGTTTCAAGCGAGCGACTTGAAAAGAAGC
>Ga0222674_1000269_pt1 | contig 22635 bp, 16 predicted proteins | sample AntAcemetagen866_FD_179804 | JGI IMG/M metagenome (GOLD analysis project Ga0222674, IMG submission 179804) | Saline water microbial communities from Ace Lake, Antarctica - #866 | ecosystem: Environmental > Aquatic > Non-marine Saline and Alkaline > Saline | place: Antarctica: Ace Lake...
CAGCGTTTACTTTATTTACGCCAAATTCTTCTTCGGACTTTGAAAAAGGTACTCTTCATAGATCGAGTACATCCCTATCTGGAAGAAACGCTGAAGCGTCATGGCTTTCAATGCGAGCATGATTATGCAGGTTCCTATAGTGAAATCCAAAAGAAGCTTTCCGAATACGAAGGCTTGGTCATTCGGAGCCGTATTCCAGTTGATCAAAAACTCCTTGAAGCAGGATCAAACCTGAAGTTTATTGCCCGATCGGGAGCAGGTTTGGAAAATATCGATTTGGCTGCAGCCAAAGAACTGGGCATCGCGGTTTACAATTCGCCAGAAGGCAATATGGACGCCGTGGGTGAACACGCCATTGGGATGCTTCTCAGCCTTTTCAATCACCTCAGCAAAGCAGACCGAGAGGTACGCGCTGGCATTTGGGATCGGGAAGGAAACCGAGGTTTGGAGTTGGCGGGGAGAACAGTTGGAATTATTGGATTTGGTCATATGGGTTCCGCTTTCGCGAAAAAACTTTCGGGATTCGATTGCCGCATTTTGGCTTATGATAAGTACAGAAAGGGATACGCTCCGAGTTATGCCGAAGAGGTTTCGCTCGACACGCTCAAAACCGAAAGTGAGATTATTTCGATTCATCTTCCGCTCAGCGAAGAAACGGATCGATACGTCAATTCCGAATTTATTGACTCTTGTCAAAAACCGTTCTTTCTGATCAATACTGCTCGAGGCCGTCATGTGGTAATTGCTGATTTGCTTCAAGCAATAAAATCAGGGGACATTCAAGGAGCCTGTCTGGACGTGCTGGAATTCGAGAAACAATCTTTCGATCTCACTCTTGACGACATGCCCGAAGATTTTAAACAGTTGGCTGAAAGCGAGAAAGTAATTTTGAGTCCTCACGTGGCAGGCTGGACGAAAGAAAGCTATGTGAAGCTTTCGAGGTTTTTGGCGGAGAAGATTTTGGTGGCGGAAGACTAGTTCTCGAATTACCCCTCCATCAAAACCATCCTAGCCGTATTCCGACTTTTTTGCTCCACCAAAACCTTCTTTCCAATGAGTAATCGACTGATCGTCTCTTGGTCGTAATGCCTGATGGTGACCAATTCGCAAGGGTGGTTGTAAAACACCTCATACCGACCTCCGAACTTCTCTTGAAGCCGTTTCAACTTCTTTTCGTGGTAATCGACGCAGATGGAAAAGTTAAGAGCAGAATTTTGCATCAAGTTGATCTTAATCCCCTGTCCAACGAAATAGGCGAAAAGCTCACTGAGATTATCCTCAGTGACAAAAGAAAAATCTCGTGGTGTGAAAGAGATTAAAATTTGATCAATTTTGAAAATATAGGATGGCACGAGCGAATCACTAAAGGTGCTCGAATCTATTCGGGTTCCTTCATCCTGATAGTTCAAAAATGATTTTACTTTAAGCACAATCCCCTTGTTCTGAAGTGGCTTGATTGTCTTCGGGTGAATAACGGAAGCGCCATAGTATGCCAACTCTATGGCCTCCTTGTAGCTAATTCGTTTCAACATCACGGCATCGGAGAAGTACTTCGGGTCGGCGTTCAAAACTCCGGGAACATCTTTCCAAATAGTGACATCAGCAGCTTCCAAAACGTAGGATAAAATAGCGGCACTAAAATCTGAGCCTTCCCGTCCGAGAGTTGTGGTATTGAGCTCTGCCGTGTGTCCAATAAATCCTTGGGTGAGCATCAACTTCTTACCCTTTGCATTTGGCCTTACCTTTTGCCATTCTGCCTGAACCAACTCAGTCGTTTTCTCCCAGTTTACTTTTGATTCCCGATAGGTAGAATCTGTTCTGATCATTCTTCTGGCATCTGCCCAATGGCAATTGATGTCTCTTGAATTTAGATAGGTGGAGATTATCGTGGTCGAGAGAACCTCACCGAAACCCACGATTTGATCGTAGTCAAAATCAAAATTATCCGAAGGCGGACGTTGAAGTCGTGACTCCAATTGAGCAAAAATGAGATCAATGGCATTCTGAATCTCACCTTCCCGATCGAGTCCCGAAGCAACCGCTCCGTGGTATCCTCGAATCTCAGCCAGTCGATTCACCATATCATCGCTCCCTCGGGAGTATGCTTCTATCAATGCTTCGAAAGCATTTGTCATCTTTCCCATTGCCGAAACCACCACAACCAAATCATTGGCGGGATGACCTTCAATAATCTTCGCGACATTTTTTACTCCCGCAGCGTCTTTTACTGATGCACCTCCAAATTTAAAAACTTTCATCTCTTATTTGCTTTGAAGTTCTTCTCTGGTAAATCTTCCACTTACCCATTCGGTAGATAAATTGGCCTTGTATTTTTTGTAAAAAGCGATCGCCGTTTCATTCCAATCTAAAACTTGCCAATCCATTCGGGCATAATTCCGTTCCTTGGCAATGCGGATTACTTCTTCAAAAAGCAAAGCTCCGATTCCCATTCTCCTCTCCGATGCCTTCACTACAAAGTCTTCCAAATGAACAGACCTACCTTTCCAAGTGCTGTATTTCTCGTAAAACATAGCGGCTCCTAAAATTTGCTCATTTCCTTCAGCCACGATGATTTCAAGAATGGGCTTTTCGCCAAAGCTATCATGGTGCAGCTGTTCGGGAGTCAGCTCCATTTCATCAAGTGCTTTTTCAAAGTCTGCGAGCTCAACAATCAACCCATGTACTTGAGCAATATCAGCTGGCTCAGCCTTTCGGATATTCACTTTGGTTTTCATAAAAACAAAGGAAAGCTTTTTTCAAATCAGAGTGAGCTTAGATAGGTCACAACGTGGCTTTTCCATTGAAAAATCCTCATATTTGTACACCTACCGAAAACTACCATGAGTAAACTAACTACGCTCGGAGAATTTGTCATTGAGCGCCAATCCGACTTCCCTTTTGCAAAGGGAGAACTCTCGCGTCTATTAAGCGCCATTCGTTTGGCCGCAAAAGTCGTGAACCGTGAAGTAAATAAAGCAGGCCTTGCTGATGACATTCTTGGCGCAGCTGGGGAAGAAAACGTGCAGGGTGAGCAACAACAAAAGCTGGATGTTTATGCAAATGAAAAAATGATTGCCGCGCTAAAGGCGCAGCAAGAAGTTTGCGGAATCGGCTCAGAAGAGAACGAAGACTTTATTGCTTTCGACAAAGGAGAGGCCATTTGGGGAAAATATGTTGTGTTGATGGACCCACTTGATGGTTCTTCAAACATTGATGTTAATGTGAGCATTGGTACTATTTTTTCCATCTACAGAAGAAAGAGTAAGCCAGGGACGGTAGCCAATTTGGAGGATTTTCTCCAACCTGGAGTTGACTTGGTTGCAGGTGGATACGTGATTTACGGTTCGTCTACTATGCTCGTGTTTAGCACAGGAAACGGAGTTAACGGATTTACACTGGACACTTCTATCGGAGTTTTTTGCCTTTCGCACCCGAACATGAAAATACCCGAAGACGGAAGTATTTACTCGATTAATGAGGGCAATTACAAGCAATTTCCCGAAGGAGTGAAGAAGTACATTAAGCACTGCCAAGAAGAAGATGAGGAGTCGAATAGGCCTTACACCAGCAGGTATATAGGGTCCTTGGTGGCTGATTTTCATAGGAACCTCATCAAAGGTGGGATATACATTTATCCCCAAACAGGACCCAATCCAACGGGTAAGCTTCGTCTGATGTACGAAAACATTCCCTTGGCTTTTCTTGTTGAGCAAGCTGGCGGCAAAGCATCTGATGGAGTTAATAGGATAATGGAAATTGAACCTAAACACCTTCACCAACGCACACCACTTTTCATCGGATCGAAGAAAATGGTAGAAAATGCCGAGGCATTTATGAGAGAGCATAGCCCAGCGAAGGCGAGTACTGAAAAATGAACATAAGCGAACTCGCAAAAAATTACACCGAGAGCTCTAAAACTCTCGCTATTTCAACTGCACTCAAAACCGATCGTGCCCGGCTTGCTTTACGCGGAATTGTTGGTTCAGGCTTGGCATTCTTGGCGCAGGCCATTATTAAGGAAAGCAAAAGAGACCATCTTTTCATTTTTAATGACAAAGAAGAAGCGGCTTACTTCCTCAACGACATCCAGAAGTTTGAAGGCAAGGATTTCATCTCCGTATTCTACCCTGAAAGCTTCCGTGTTCCTTACGAAATTGAAAATACCGACAATTCGAATATCGTCTTGCGAGCTGAAGTTCTAAAGGCCATTTCGGGCAAAGGAAAAAAACCTTGCGCCATCGTGACTTATCCCGATGCGCTAGCCGAAAATGTGGTGACCCGAAAGCAACTGGGAATCCACACATTCAAAGTGCAAGTCGGCAAGTCATACAGCATAGAATTCTTAAATGAGCTGCTCACCGAATACGAATTCCATCGAGTAGATTTCGTTTATGAACCAGGTCAGTTTTCCATCAGAGGAGGAATCGTAGATGTCTATTCCTTTGGAGAAGATTACCCTTATAGAATTGAGTTTTTCGGAGATGAAGTGGAGTCACTTCGGCAATTTGACCCCGTTACTCAGCTCTCGACCAAAAGCGCGAGTAAATTTACCATAATCCCAAATATTCAGCACACGTCAATGCTGGAGTCTCGGGAAAGTTTCCTTGATTTTATTGGAGAAGAAACCGCCATTTGGTCAAAGGATGACTCATTGGTATCCGATCGGCTCGATCATGTTTTTGGCGTAGCCGAAAAACAATTTACAAAACTCAAGTCTCAGCTTAAGCGGCTTCCGCCAAAGGATTTGTACATCAGCGGTGAGACTTTTGACAAGAAAAGCGAAACATACAGACGAATAGGATTCGGAACGAGTTACTCAGACACGGATATAAAGTTTGATTACAATCAGGTTCCTCAGCCAAGCTTCAACAAAAACTTTGACCTTCTAATTCAAAATCTGCAGGAGAATGCAGAGAAGGGATACGCCAATTTTTTATTCAGCTCCAACGAGAAGCAGGTAGAACGACTGGAGCGAATTTTTGAAGATCTAAAAGCCAAGGCGGAGTTCACTCCTATTCACATAGAAATAGCCGAAGGGTTCATCGACAAGGATTTCCAAATCTGCTGTTACTCTGATCATCAGATTTTCGAGCGATACCACCGTTTTTATCTCAAGGAAGGCTTTAAGAAAAACAAGGAAGCCCTCACTTTAAAGGAGCTGAGCAGTCTTCAACCGGGAGATTTCGTGACTCATATCGATCATGGTGTTGGAAAGTTCTCAGGACTAGAAAAGATTGATGTAAACGGAAAAGAGCAAGAGGCCATCAGGCTGGTTTACCGCGATAATGACATTCTTTATGTGAGTATTCACTCCCTGCACCGCATCAGTAAATACTCGGGCAAGGATGGAAACCAACCTTCGATAAACAAGCTTGGAAGCGCTGCTTGGCAAAAGACAAAAGCCAAGACAAAGAAGCGCGTTAAAGAGATAGCCTACGACCTCATCAAGCTTTACGCCAAGCGAAAAGGAAAAATAGGTTTTGCATTTTCACCTGACAATTACCTTCAAACTGAGTTAGAGGCCTCTTTTATATACGAAGACACACCCGACCAAATAAAATCCACGCAGGCAGTAAAGGAAGACATGGAGTCTGCCTCACCGATGGATCGATTGGTTTGTGGTGATGTGGGATTCGGTAAAACGGAGATTGCCATTCGCGCTGCATTCAAGGCCGTTTGCGATAGCAAGCAGGTGGCAATCTTAGTACCAACCACTGTGCTGTCATTGCAGCATTACAAAAACTTCAAAAAGCGATTAGAAGACTTTCCTGCAAGAGTTGGATTACTAAACCGCTTTATCAGCGGAAAACAACAGACGGAGACACTCAGAGCATTGGCGGCAGGTGAAATCGATATTATGATCGGCACCCATAAGCTAGTGAGTCAGAAGGTGATCTTCAAGGATCTAGGTTTACTGATCGTCGATGAGGAGCAGAAGTTTGGAGTAGGAGTAAAAGACAAGCTCAAAAACATGAAGGCCAATGTCGACACGTTGACCATGACGGCCACACCTATTCCGCGCACCCTTCAATTTTCGATGATGGGCGCACGTGATTTGAGTATCATTAATACGGCGCCGCCAAACCGATATCCTGTGCAGACGGAACTCTTCACTCTTAATGAAGAAGTGATTCGAGATGCGGTGAGTTACGAGATCAGTCGAGGTGGACAAGTGTTCTTCGTCCACAATAAGATTCAGAATATTCAAGAAGTTGCGGGTATGATTCAGCGCCTGGTACCTGGCGCCCGCATTGTGATTGGCCATGGCCAAATGGATGGACCAAAGCTCGAAAAAGTGATGACCGACTTTATTGAAGGAGTCTTTGATGTGCTTATCGCTACTACTATTATAGAGTCGGGTATTGATATTGCGAATGCCAATACTATGATCATCAATAATGCGCATGAGTTTGGTCTGAGCGACCTGCACCAATTGCGCGGTCGAGTGGGACGTAGCAACAAAAAGGCGTTTTGTTACTTAATCTCTCCCCCACAATCGGTGCTTTCTTCAGAAGCGAGAAAGAGATTGCAAGCCGTAACTCAGTTTAGTGATTTGGGAAGTGGAATGAACATTGCCATGCGCGACCTCGACATACGTGGTGCGGGAAACCTGCTAGGAGGCGAACAAAGTGGATTTATCAATGACCTCGGCTTCGAGACTTACCAGAAAATACTGGATGAAACGGTTCGCGAACTCAAGGAAAACGAGTTTAAGGAATTGTACCACAACGATACGGACAAGGTGGGTGAATTTGTGCCTGACTGCGTACTTGAAACTGATTTAGAGATTTTGATTCCCGATGATTACGTTATTGATATTGCCGAAAGGCTGAGTATTTATCGTGACTTGGATAATCTCTCTACAGAAATTGAACTCGAAGATTACAAAGGGAAGTTGCAAGATCGCTTCGGAGAATTACCGAATCAGACTCAAGATCTTTTTGATGCCTTGCGTCTGCGACGTATGGCGAAGGAAATCGGTTTTGAAAAACTGAATTTGAAAGGCGAAAAGCTGATAGGTAATTTTGTTTCAAATGCAGAATCCGCCTATTTCCAGAGTGGCGCTTTTACGAAAGTTCTCGATTTCATTAAGCACAATCCAGCTGGATATAAGATGTACGAAAAGGGCAATGGACTCCGATTATCGAAGTTCGGTGTTAGAAATATCGAAGAGGCCATACATGCCTTATCTCCGCTGCACCTTGAAGTAGAGTCTCTTGCCTTAGATTAGAACCCTTGGCATAAGGTTTGTCGTATAGTAACAAAATCACGGTTATGAGAAGGGTACTTTTTCTGTTTTGCATTTTGATGCCTTGGAGCCTGATGGCTCAGCAAGGAAATCAGGTATTACTTGAACCCGTAAACCGTCGTTCCTTCACTTTATCAGGCGGATTTCAACTCGTTGTTCCGCAAGGTGAATTCAGTGAGAATTACGAGGGAAATCCATTTGGGATTTATGCTGCTCTATCACTCCCGATCCGCAACCTCCCCATTGAGGTGGGCGGTGGCTTCGTTTGGAATTCGCTTTCCAGCCAAAGCCAATCAGTGAGTATTCAGAACACCTTGGTTCCTACCAGAGATCAAGGCGACTTATTCGTACGAGGAAACGCATACACTTATCAAGTGCACGGAAGAGTGAGGCCATTGGATGGAAAGCTCAGACCTTACGGCGAACTCTTTGCGGGGGTAAGAAACTTTAGCGTCACTTCCGAGCTGCAGCTCGACAATGTCAATCAGGCATCGGGAGATCTGGCTGAAAGAGACTTCAACTTCATAGCCGGATGGGCGGTGGGACTGAAGTATCAATTGATTCCTGGGATATTTCTAGAGGCGAGATACGACAATCAGTCGGGTGGCGAAGTCACATATATCGATACTGAATCAGTCGTTATCGGGAATGATGGAAGTTTCTCTTATAAAACTAAAAATTCCAAGACGAACCAGTGGGCAATGTCCCTAGGGGTGGCGTTTAGCTTTTAGGCTATGTCCTTTGGTAGGTTAGCGTAGATCGGTAGGATTCTCTTTGAAGAGTTGCGGTGTTTGGCTGCCAGCTAGGCGCGGGTATGCCAACGCGATTTCTTCGAAAGACGAGTTTAGCACAAAAAGTATTAAGTCTATTGTAAACTTAGCTGTAAGCTGACAGCCAATCGCCAAGAGCCAATAACTACATCAACGCTCCACCCTTTGGTTTGGGGTTTTCAGGAACATCAGATTCCCCAAGCACTTCTTTCAAATCTATCTCAATGGTTGTGCAAATTGCGGACATCGCTACGTCCGTTTTCCAGCCTGCGAAAGGCTTTGACATTACACGACCGATCACATAAATCTGATAGAAAATCCAACTAATAATGACCGTTACGGGCACAATGAGCCAGGCGGCGGAAAACTCTATGAACTCTTCTATGAATGCAAATGGGAAAAAGAAAACAAAGACTGCTAAAAAGCTCATCGTATAGTAATCATACGGAACGGGTAAGGGCGTATGTTTTATGCGCTCAGCTCGTCCTTGCAGGTCAGTAATCCGAGTCAGCGTATCATCCATTTGGATGTAGCTGAACGTATCCATTGTATCGTGGGCATTCAACTCTTTTATGGCATACCCCATCAGCATACCCAAGTGCGTAGCCTTGTTAGCTTTAGATATTACATGATTGTAGTCTTCTTCACTTAGATGCTTGCCTACCGAGTCTTTCCATTCTTTCGGATCGTCTTGGCTACGCAATTGAAGTCTCAAAGCATTGATAAACGCTAATTGTATTCTTACAATTCTCGCACAATTCTCCCAAAGAACGGGAGTAACCTCTGACCGATCGACAATGGTCAGAGCCTGACGAGTAAAGGTTCTACTCTCATTGACAAGGCCGCCCCAAATTTTTCTTGCTTCCCACCAGCGTTCGTAGGCAGAAGTATTTCTGAAACCAAGGATAATAGATAAGGCCGTACCTAAAATAGCCACTACTGAGATTGGTATGTCCAATTGATGTTGCTCCCAAACTACGTGAACAACCCATGCCAAGCTACTACATATCAAGCTGTAGAGAATATTTTTCCAAGAATAGCGAATGGTGGTATCTAACCTAAAATATTTCCTAACGATCATAGCCTTCTCTGAGAATAATAGGGTTAGCACCCTTTAAGAACAGCCGAAATATAAGGAATTGTGGACTTAAGTCTTGACGGAAATGTATATGAAGCAGGTTCAGTTGTGCTCCAGATTTATCGGGAGAATAATTTCAGGTTCCACCCCTACAATTCTAATTGCTGCGAATCGCATCGACAGGCACCATTCGAGAAGCCCTCAAAGCTGGGATCAGTCCCGAAACTAGGCCTATAACAACCGAGAAACCCACACCGATGAGAACATTCTTAAGGGTGAGCGAAAGATCGAACCCAGTAGCTGAAGATGCTGCCAAGCTTCCTAAGAAAATGATTAGAAGTCCAATTCCCCCTCCGATAAGGCAGAGTAAAACCGCCTCGAACAAAAATTGAAAAAGAATAAAGCTTCTCTTAGCTCCTAGCGCCATCTGGATACCGATGATGCTCGTACGCTCTTTTACCGAAACGAACATAATATTGGCAATACTAAAGCCGCCAACAAGAATCGAGAAACCTCCAATAATTAAACCAACCAAAGTAAGTATACCGAATACCTGATCGAGACCGCTACTGAGCATACTCGACTTATTGAGCGCGAAGTTTTTCTCTTCTGAAGGGCGAAGCTTGCGAATCGAGCGCATATGCATCATCGCTTCATCCTCCATTGCCTTCAGGCTCACGAACTCTTTTGGCCTTAGGGTTATCTGAGTGTTCGATTCATTTAAATTCATGATAGTTTGACCAAATGTCACGGGAATAATGACCCGTTCATCGACACCACCACCCAAGAGACTTTCCCCTTCCTTTTCCAAAACGCCAATAACTGTAGACCTGAACCCTCCTACTTTGATGTCCTTCCCCACTGGGCTTTCAAGTCCGAATAAAGTTTGTGAAACGTCGTAACCCAAAAGACAAACCCGTCTTCCAGAATTTAATTCGGCGGAGGTAAAATTTCGTCCATCACCAATATCTACCTTGATAAAATTCTCGAAACCCTCTGCGGCAGCAATCACATTAATTCTCTCGGCAGCACTATTTCTGTATTCTACGGTTCGCTGTGCTCCCGCAAAGAAACTCACTACACCAGCGGTACTCATTCTCTGCTTCAAATTTTTTGCCTCCTCATAAGTCACTTGAGGGCGCTTCATGTATTTCCACCAGGCATACTCGCCATCTCCAGATTCAGGGCCCCAAGGCATTCGTTCTATAAACATGGCATCATCTCCCAAACTCTCAAAGGAGCTTCTTACGCTTCGTTCCATGCTGTCCACCAAAGTAAAAACAGAAATGATCGCAAAGATTCCGATGGTGATTCCAAGCAATGAAAGTGTCGTTCTCAAACGGTTGACAACCAATGAAGAAACCGCAAATGCACTCCCCTCTTTTACCAATCTCAAAAAGACTTTAAGCTTTGCCATCAGTTTCTAGATTTAACTCATCGGAATCAAAATTAAGCTGCTCAATCGGATAGTTTCGAACCGCTCATGTAAAAAGAATAAAAATCAGGTTATTAACAGGGTTCCCATTTTATCAACATCTCCACAAAAGCCGCGTCATCATTGGCTTCAATACGACATTTCTTTTTAACATTGCACATCACATTAAGTTTAAAAGAAATCCCGTCTTGAAGCCGATCAAATCAGCCCTTATTTCTGTATTCCATAAAGATCGGTTGGAACCCGTCATAGCGAAGCTTAAGCAACTGAATGTCACCATTTATTCTACTGGTGGAACAGAAAAATTCATTCGAGAGCAGGGAGCAGAAGTTGAAGCAGTAGAAGATCTTACAGCTTATCCAAGCATTTTGGGAGGAAGAGTTAAGACGCTGCACCCAAAAGTTTTTGGAGGCATCTTGGCGAGAAGAGAGGAAGCAGGAGACATAACTCAATTGGAAGAATACGCTATTCCCGAAATAGATTTGGTCATTGTCGATCTCTATCCATTTGAAGACACGGTGGCTTCCGGAGCAGCAGAGCAAGACATAATTGAGAAAATCGATATTGGAGGAATTTCATTGATCCGCGCTGCCGCTAAAAATTTCAAAGACGTACTCATTGTTCCAAGCCGAGATTCATACGGCGACCTTCTTGATATTTTGGATCGAAACAATGGCGCATCAGAAATAGCCGATCGAAAAAAAATGGCTTCCAGAGCTTTTGAAATCTCTTCTCATTACGACTCGGCTATCTACAATTACTTTAGTCAAGATGACGAGATGCCATCGCTCAAAGTGAGTCAAGGGAATGGGAAATCGCTCAGGTACGGAGAAAACCCTCACCAAAGAGGACGTTTCTACGGTGATCTCGGTGAGGTATTCGATCAACTTCACGGCAAGGAGCTTTCGTACAATAACCTTTTGGACGTTGATGCAGCCGTTATGCTGATGAACGAATTCCAAGATGGCGACCCTGCCTTTGCGATTATGAAACACAACAATGCTTGCGGAATGGCAGTAAGGCCAAACCTAAAAGCTGCATTCCAGGATGCTCTTGCGGGCGATCCTGTTTCCGCTTTCGGAGGGGTGCTTATTGCCAATATGCCCATCGATGCGGATACTGCCATAGAGGTCAATAAAATATTTTGTGAGGTAGTCATAGCTCCTAATTTTGACGACGCAGCCCTTGAGGTTTTGAAATCCAAAAAGAACAGGATTCTGCTGAAGCAAAAACAAGTTGAATGGCCAAAGACTACCCTTAGAACGACCTTGAATGGATACTTGTGGCAAGACAAGGATTCCGTTACAGACAGAAAGGAAGACTTTAAAGTCGCCACGAATACTCGTCCTTCTGAAGAAGACATAGATGATTTGGTATTTGCTTCCAAACTTTGCAAGCACACAAAATCAAATACCATTGTTCTGGCAAAGAACAAACAGCTACTGGCAAGCGGTACAGGCCAAACATCGCGAATTGACGCCTTGAAACAAGCCATTGAAAAAGCAGGGAATTTTGAGCTCAGTTTGGAGGGTGCTGTAATGGCATCGGATGCTTTTTTCCCTTTTCCCGATAGCGTCGAAATCGCTCACAATGCAGGGATCAGATCGGTCGTACAACCGGGTGGTTCAATAAAAGATCAACTTTCTGTCGATTACTGTAACGAAAACAAGATTTCGATGGTATTTACAGGTAAAAGACACTTTAAGCACTAACTTTGAAAGAAACCTTATATGGGTCTGTTTAGCTTTTTTACGCAAGAGATAGCCATTGACTTGGGAACGGCGAACACCTTGATCATTTACAATGATAAGGTAGTTGTGGACGAGCCCTCTATCGTTGCCAAAGACCGCACTACGGGTAAAATCATCGCTATTGGACGGCAAGCCCAACAAATGCATGGAAAGACCCACGAAAACATAAAAACCATCAGGCCGCTGAAAGATGGTGTAATCGCAGATTTCCAAGCAGCCGAAGCAATGATTCGTGGAATGATCAAAATGATCAAACCAGGAAAATCATGGTTTACACCTTCTTTGAGAATGGTGATTTGTATTCCCTCAGGAATAACGGAAGTTGAAAAACGTGCCGTACGCGACTCGGCCGAGCACGCTGGAGCAAAAGAAGTTTACCTCATTCATGAACCAATGGCCGCAGCAATCGGTATCGGTATTGACGTAGAGGAACCGATGGGAAACATGATCATTGACATCGGAGGTGGTACAAGTGAAATCGCCGTAATCGCGCTTGGAGGTATTGTTTGCGACAAGAACATTCGAATTGCCGGGGACGAATTCACCAAAGACATTGAAGAGTACATGCGCCGCCAACACAATATTTTGGTAGGTGAGCGCACCGCTGAGCAGATTAAAATCGAGGTGGGCTCTTCACTTCCCGAGTTAGATGATCCACCAGAAGATTACGCTGTTCGCGGAAGAGATTTAATGACGGGTATCCCCAAAGAAATTCAAGTGAGCTATTCTGAAATAGCACACGCTTTAGATAAATCGATCTCGAAGATCGAAGAAGCCATTCTTAGTGCTTTGGAGCAAACACCACCAGAGCTTTCAGCTGATATTTACCGAACAGGTATCTACCTAGCGGGAGGTGGCTCGATGCTACGAGGCTTGGACAAGCGTATTTCTCTAAAAACGAAATTACCCGTTCATATTGCTGAAGATCCATTGAGAGCTGTAGCCAGAGGAACGGGTATAGCCCTGAAAAATATTGATCGTTTCCAATTCTTAATGAGAGATTAAAGAAAGGAGTAAATATCGATGAGGAATTTTGTTCGCTTTCTGGTCAAATACCACATCTTCCTTTTCTTTTTGGTGCTTCAAGTGCTGTGCTTTTATTTGATCTATTCAAACAACCGTTTCCATCAAGCGAATTTTGTCAACTCTTCGAATCGACTGGTAGGGACCTTATTTGCTTGGAAAAGCAACCTGACCGAATACATCGAATTGCAAAGAGTAAACGATGAACTTTCTGCAGAAAACGAGGAACTACTCAATTTAATTCCCCAATCATTTGTAAGTGTAAATGAGCACTTTGTAATGATAAATGATACGCTGCGCGAACGTAAATTTCGCTACAAGTCAGCTCAAATCGTTAACAGCTCTATTAATAAACAGCTCAATTACATCACCGTAAACAAAGGCTTTGGAGAAGGTATTGTACCCGAAATGGGGGTGATAGGTACTGACGGACTCGTGGGTGTGGTAAAGGATGTATCCGAACATTTTAGCACAGTAATTCCCATCATCAATCAGCGATTTATTGCAAGTGCTGAATTGAAACGCACTGGCAACTTTGGTCTACTAAAGTGGGAAGGTGAAGATTATCAATTTGCCAGCTTAATTGATGTGCCCCGCCATGTAGATGTAATGATAGGAGATACGGTAGTTACTCGCGGGTCTTCAGCTATTTACCCGAAAGGAATTTCCATTGGAGTGGTTAATGAGGTAGCATTAAACGAGGGAAGCAATTTCCATGAGATTAGTGTAAAACTAGCTGTGGACTTCAATAAGCTTCGATATGTTGACTTGATAGAGAACATCCTCAAAGAGGAACAACGCGAATTGGAAATAAAAACGGAGGAAGATGGTCAGTGAAATAATTAGAAACGTCGGTCGATTTCTGTTGCTTCTGCTGCTGCAAGGTCTCATTCTCAATGATATTAACCTACTACAAGGAATGGCGATTCCATACTTGTACATCTTATTTTTGTTGATGCTCCCAATGGAAACTCCGCGGTGGCTGGAGTTGATATTGGGCTTGATCATGGGCTTATCCATTGATATGTTCACCAACACAATGGGTATTCATACATCAGCTTGCGTATTTCTAGCTTTTTTACGACCAGTATATCTCAGTGCCATCGCGCCGCGAGACGGTTATGAATTCGGGCAGCAGCCTACCATTTCTGATCAAGGACTTTCTTGGTTTTTGAAGTACGCATCAGTCCTAGTTTTGGCGCACCATTTTTGGCTTTTTTACGTTGAAGTATACTCACTCAAAGGTTTCTTAACCACCTTTTTGCGTGTGATTTTGAGTTCGGCATTTACATTAACCATAATTGTGCTCTCTCAGTATTTAGTATTTAACACAAAGCGCACATCAGCAGCATGAATCTAGGAGGTCGTAAGTTTGTCATCCTACTCATTTTTCTCGTGATCGGCATCATCTTTATCGTCCGGCTATTCTACATTCAGGTAGTCGATGATAGTTGGAAGGTTCTCGCCACCAAATCATCGGAACGAGTGATTATAGAGTATCCTTCTCGTGGATTAATCTACGACCGGAAGGGGGAAATCATTGTGAGCAATACCCCCGTTTATGATCTCATGATTTTACCAAGGGATGTAGATCCTTTTGATACTGTAGCATTTTGCAGATTGGCAAAAATTGACCGAGAGACCTTCAACAAAAAATTAGAAAAGGCTCGAAATTACAGCCGTTATAAGCCGTCAGTATTAATCAAACAGATACCTGCGTCGGAGTACACTGATTTGGCTGAAAACCTGCACCGCTTTAAAGGATTCTATGGGCAACCGAGAACTTTGAGGAACTACCCGAGTGCCGTGGCAGCTCATGCCATGGGTTATGTGAGCGAAGTAACACCAAAGATTATAGAAAAAAATTCCTACTACGAACGTGGTGACTACATCGGCGCCAATGGCGTTGAGAGTATCTACGAAGAAGTGCTCCGTGGCAATCGCGGCAAAAGAGTTGTTCTAGTAGACGTGCACAACAATGAGCGAAGTTCTTACAGCGGAGGAGAATATGATTCATTCGCGAAAGCTGGAGAAAACATAACCTCCTCCATAGATTTAGAATTGCAGGTATACGCAGAATTGCTCATGAAAAATAAGCGGGGAAGCGTCGTGGCAATCGAGCCTGCAACTGGAGAAATTCTTTGTATTGTAACCAATCCTAATTACGATCCGAACCTTCTGGTAGGGCGAATAAGAGGGAGAAATTATGGAGAACTAAGCACCGATACATTAAAACCCCTATTCAACCGATCCTTGATGGCACGGTACCCGCCAGGATCAATCTTCAAGCTGATACAAGGCTTAATTGGGTTGCAAGAAGGAGTCATTGATCCAACTACTCGTTTTTCTTGCAATAGTGGCTACTACTATGCAGGAAGAAGACTCGGTTGCCACCCCCACTCATCGCCAGTTGACTTGAAGTTTTCGATTCAGACGAGTTGCAACGCATACTACTGCAATGTCTTCAAACGCTTGATGGATAAATATCCCACCACCGAAGAAAGTTATCAGAGGTGGAGAGAACACTTGTCCAACTTTGGCTTGGGAAGTAAGCTACAGGTAGACATGACCAGTGAAATAAATGGATTTGTTCCAAAGACTACCTACTATGATAAATTTTATGGTCAACACAGATGGAATGGCCACACCACTATTTCATTGGCTATCGGCCAGGGAGAACTCGGAGTAACTCCTGTCCAAATGGCAAATTTATCAGCCATTCTGGCGAATCGAGGTTGGTTTTACACCCCACACATAATCAAAGAAATAGACGGCCAACCTATTACGGATAGCACCTATACGGAGAAGCACCTCACAGGAATAGACGGCAAGCATTTTGATCAGGTGGTGGACGGAATGTTCCGAGTTGTAGAATCTGGAACTGGCCGCGGTGTGCGTTTCAGCGAGGATATCGAGGTCTGCGGAAAAACAGGAACTGCTCAAAACCCTCATGGAAAAGATCACTCCATATTTATTGCTTTTGCACCAATGGATAATCCAAAAATTGCGGTAGCCGTTTATGTGGAGAATGTAGGATATGGATCAACTTGGGCTGCACCAATAAACAGCTTGATCATGGAAAAATACCTCACCGATACTATTACGCGTCCACTTTTAGAACAAAGGATGCTAGAAGGAAATTTACTGAATCAATAGGATGGCAAGAGGTCAACACATCGTTAAAAATCTCGATTGGATTAGTGTTGCCATATTCCTCGTATTGGCCACAATGGGATGGTTTAATATTTACTCCGCGAGTTATAACTTGGACCATCCTTCCATGTTTGACTCCACTCAAGAGTATGGAAAACAGTTCATCTGGATCGTTACTTCTGGAGTTCTCGCTCTGATAATTTTACTTTTCGATGGTGATTTCATAAAAAGATCGGCTCCCCTTGTATTCGGAGTAACTACACTCCTACTCGTCTTGGTTTTGATTTTTGGAAAGGAGGTAAATGGAGCTAAGGCATGGTTCGGATTCGGAAGTTTTGGAATCCAGCCTAGTGAATTTTCCAAGCTCGGCACTGCTCTAATGCTGTCTTATTATTTGAGCCAAATCAACATTAAAATTGAGCAAACCAGCACGAAAGTAAAAGCATCGGCTATTATTGCCATTCCGGCTTTACTCATTCTGATGCAACCTGATACGGGAACAGTTCTAGTATTTTCTGCCTTCATCTTGGTTCTTTACCGCGAAGGCCTTTCGGGAAATATTTTACTACTCGGTCTCCTGGCGATGGTATTAGCGGTCTTTTCGCTTTTACTAAAAGCAACGTCTGTCGATTTCTTCGGCAACCCAATTGGCGGTCAATACATCTTGATGGTCTTCATCGTTCTCCTATCCGTTTTGGCATTCTTTGGAATTCAACGGTTCATCCTGCCGCGCTATAGAAGAAGAAACCACCTATTGCTGATAGGAACGGCGCTTGGAAGCCTTCTCTTCATCGGAACTTTAGACCAGGTCTTCGAGAATGTTTTGGAACCACATCAGAAGATCAGGATCAATATTCTTCTCGGTCTGGCAGAAGATCCTCAAGGGGCGGGGTACAATGTAAAGCAGTCGAAAACGGCTATTGGTTCGGGAGGCTTTTCGGGAAAGGGCTACCTCGATGGAACGTTGACCAAATACAAATACGTTCCGATGCAAAGTACTGATTTCATTTTCTGTACGATCGGCGAAGAGTGGGGGTTTGTCGGCAGCTCGATTGTGATATTGATTTTTCTGGCGTTGATGCTGCGAATCATCTTCATTGCCGAAAGGCAGAGATCAACCTTTACTCGGATATATGGCTATTCAGTAGCCTGTATCCTCTTTTTACACGTCCTCATCAATGTGGGTATGACTATCGGGCTTGCTCCTGTAATCGGGATACCACTGCCCTTCTTCAGCTACGGAGGGTCATCGCTCTGGGGATTCACCTTACTCCTCTTTATTCTGCTAAAGCTCGATACGGAAAGGCTGGTAGTATTGAGATAAAAAAAGCCCGAAACAAAAAATGCTTCGGGCTTCTAATTAAAATTCATTTTGCTCTATCTCGAAGACTTGGCTCGATCGTCTTTTACGTCGGCCATATCTTTCAAAGCTCTATATACTCCGGTTGTATACGTTTTCATTTGACTTGCTCTGTTCTCTTGCAACTCATCTTGAAAAGTAAGGTACTCTTCTCTAGGCTCGACAGAATCTTTGCCTTCCAATTGGATCACGTAAACTCCTTTATCCCCTTGGATTGGCTCGCTCACGTCACCAACGTTCGTCATGCTAATGGCATAACCTACTATATAAGGCTCGCTAGCTCCACCAGGAAGTGACGGTTTCTTTTCAGAAACATTGGATGCCGTTTTGACCGTAAACTCTTCTAGCGCAGCCAAATCTTCAACGGTCTTCCCGTTCATTTCAGCTTTAAACATCACCACTTTTTTCTCAAGGATAACCTCAGGCTTAATCTCTTCTCTCACATCCTCTAAAGAAGCGATACCAGACTCTCTTCGATCTACCAAACCTACAACGACAATTTTGCTGTTGAATTCGAAAGGCTCGCTCAACGTACCCACTTGAGTTCCTTCTTGGTTGTGAGCCCACCTTACTGCATCTTGCGATCCAGCAACACCTGGGATGTTTCTTGATAGAGCTCCAACTTCCTTGGCTTCTTTGATTTCAAGGCCTCTCTCATTTGCCATTTCTTCCATTAGCGAAAGGTCTTTCGCAGAGATAGAAAACTCATTGGCTTCGTCGTATACTTTATTGAAAGTTTCGTTTGATGGCTCAATCGTTGCATCTACAACCATTCCTTTTACCACCTTGGCCTCTGTTTGCTCTAAAGGCTCTACGAGGTGCACACCGTAAGTGGTTTCAACGATATTCAACGAACCAATTGGCTTGTCGAAAGAAGCAGTCGTAAATTCAGCCACCATCCGCTGACGGTTAAAGTCTTCGTACTTTCCTCCGTTAGGAATCGAACCTGGATCTTCACTGAATTCAGTTACCATCTCCTCGAAGTTGTTCTGACGCTGGATTACGCGCTTAAGACTATCAGCTCTTTCTTTCAGTTCGTCCATCGACTGGCCTCTCTGATTTGACAATAGAATATGTCGGGCTGTAGCTCTATCCTCAGTACCAATCTCAGTGATTTTAGCGATGGCATAACGGTTACCCATTTTATATGGACCTACTACGCTTCCTTCTTCAGCGCTTCCTATCATCGCCGCTAGCTCGTCATTGCCTGTAGCATCAATATTCTGGGCTACCGCTTGACGTGAATCGCTGTACTTGAGAACGAACAAAGAGTCTTTTTCTGTCTTCTGAAATTCATTGATAAATGAGGTCAACTCTGTTTTGATATTCTCCTCATCCTCGGCGGTTGGCAATACATCAAACACTACATAGCTCAAATCGACCGATGCATCTCTTTTAAAACTCTCTTCGTCTTTGTGCTCGTCGTAGTATGCTTTCAGCTCTGCATCAGAAACATCCACCAAACTGTCAGCGACTGAAGAGTAAGCTTTCAACACATAATTGAAACGTACATTTTGCTTTTGGCGGTAGTACTCGTCTTTTGCATCGAGCGTATTCACATGAATCCCTCCTCGCACGATGTTGTTGTATTTTGCATACAACCTCTCATTGACGAGTCGATTTGTTTGATTTTCGTAGAATATGGGATATTGTTCCTGTAAAAAGGAAAAGTAGTTTTGAACCAACTGAGGGTCAAACTGACCTGATTCCGGATCTTTAAAGTTCTCTCCGTTGGCGAATTCCTCGCTCACGTTTTCACCAAATCGAATATCATCGTATTCGTCTTGGCCTATTCGCATACCCAATTTATTGAGCTCCCGATACATGACCTTTTCTTGAATCATGTCATTCCAGACTTGATTTCTAATTTGTTGTTTTTGAGCTGTTGAAACAGGCTGACCGATACTAGCCATACTTTGCTCCTGAGCCTCAACTCTTTGCTCGTATTCCAACATGTCGATCTCTTCTCCGAATACCTCGCCTACATACTGCTCAGCGGGAGAAACTCCACCACTTGAAACTAAATCACCGAGAACGAAAGCTACCATAGCTCCGCCTATTACGATCAATAAGAGCGTAGACTGTTCTCTGATTTTACCAATTGCTGCCATTTTTACTGCATTTTTGAAGGGTGCGAATATACAAATTCTAAGGTCGAAATTCCTATAGCAATAACCATTTAGTTTACTGTGAACAAATCAGCTACGCCAAAGAGAATAATAATACGTTGATCAATGAGGAATGAAGCTAGTCCTCATTAATAACTTGCAACTTAACAGTCTCGATACGTACGTTAGACACAGCGGTTACCTTAAATCGAAAACCTTCTATCTCGGTTACACTATTTACTTTGGGAATTTCTTCTTGGCTGTGAATAATCAGACCTGCAAGTGTTTCGTATTCTTCATCCTCAGGCAAATTAAACTTATAGGTATCATTGAGATAGTCGATTTCCAGTCGAGCTGAAAAAAGATAGGTCTGCTCATCTATTTTCTCTTCGATGAACTCTCCGCGGTCGTGCTCATCCTCGATATCTCCAAATATTTCTTCTATCACATCCTCAATCGTCAGCATACCACTGGTTCCGCCAAACTCATCGACCACTACCGCAATATTCTTATTTTGAGAAATGAAAAGCTCCAGCACCTCTTTGGCAGAAATTGTTTCGGGAATAATGATAACGGGAACGATGAGGCTCTTTATATTCTCAGGCTTTTTAAACAGCTCAACTGCATTCACATAACCGATGATATTGTCTATGTTATCGCGGTATACAGGTACTTTTGAATACCCATGCTCGATGAACATTTCCCGCAGTTTGTCCAGATCATCATCGACATCTACTGCGCTAATTTCGGTGCGGGGAACCATACAATCACGTGCCTTGATCTTCGAAAAATCAAGGGCATTTTGAAAGATTTGAATCTCATGATCGACTTCTTCGTCGGTTTTCCCTGCGGCTTCGGTGATCTCTTTCACATAATTGTCCAAATCAATTCTCCCAAAAGCAACTTCCTGAGATGCTACGTCTACTCGAAAAATATACTTGAGAACCAATTCTGCTAAACCGACAGTGATCATCATGGGTATCCACAGAAGAAAGTAAAACACGAGCAATGGAAGAGCGAAAAGATTCAGCAAAAAATTAGAGTTGATGCGAAATAGCGTTTTTGGAATAAACTCGCCAGCAAAAAGAATAATCAGAGTAGATACAATGGTTTGAAACAAAAGAACACTGACTTCGCTCATGCCCCAGTTAACGAAAACGGGCTCTAACCATTTCGCCATGAAAATACCGAAGATGACCAATGCCAAGTTGTTTCCAACCAACATAGTTCCGATAAATTTTGATGGCTTTTGAAGAAAACCCGAAAGCAACCTGGCAGAGAAATGACCCTGCTTGTTATCCAGCTCTATCTTGAGTTTATTGGCCGTTATAAAGGCGATCTCCATTCCTGAGAAGAAGGCTGAGAAAACAACTGAAGCCAGAATTATTATCGCGTCGGAAAACTCCATCTTAAGAGTGGAAATTAGAAAAAAAGGATCGGAATTTCAGATCAATCATCGTTCCTTGCAAATCTTTTGCGAAAAGTAACCCGAAAAGCATACATGGATCCCGCAAGTGCTGGGAATACGAGGTACGTCAGCGTTTGGCGATTTACACCGTCAACTATAAAAAAGTAGAAAACTCCAAGCAAAGAAGCAATGGAGATAACCAGCCAAAACTTCTCCATGACCAAACTGACTTTGGAAAATTTCGATTGATCTTTTGGATTCTCATTCATCTTCTAAAAAAAATTCTCCCGACGTTTCTTTGATGACATAATTGGTAAAGTTCTCATCGGATTCTAGCCCTTTACCGTAAAGAATCATATCATTTCTCTTTATCGTGACAAATTTATCGGTAAATACTTTACCGCTGTCCTGTTGCCAAATTAGTTCTTCAGTTAGTAATTCTTCGTCCATGCGATTCACGAAAACCACACTGTCTCTGGCTATCATAAGCGCATTATCTCCCCTAATGTAGCCGTTCATGGCAGTCAGCTTGCCATCAAACTCCCCTCGGTCGTCATAGAATATTAACTCAAAACCTTCTTTTATAAGGCTGTAAGTAGAATCACTGGTTTCAAATCTCAGGACCTTCCCTGCACTCAATACATTGGAAACTTTTCCCGAATCTGTATAGGTATATGTGACATTCGATGTAGTTCTGACCGGAGGATTATCCAAATCAGAAAAACTGAGAACCTCATCAATTTCGTTGCCAGTACAAGAAACAAAGAGACCGGCCAATAAAATGACCGGTCCCAAAATAAATATGATTCTATTAAAATTCACTTGATCAATCGCTCGTTCTCGCGGTAGTCTTCTCCCCGAAACACTCTACTGTGTAAGGCGCACCTACTTCCAAGCCATGGAAGAAAAGATCCGTTTTTAAGGGAAAGTACTTTTTGTATCCCTCAATCTTCTGATTCGCCTTGGATGCTACGTCACTATCAGCAGCTTTTGCTTTTTGGTAATAGTCAACAGCCAACCAATAAGCTCCTGCCTTTCCTAGTTTCCCGTCATCGCAAGATTTGGCAGAGGTTGCAATTGCATCCCCAACCAACATCAATGCATCTCCGTTTCTTGGATCATTGGCAAGGATTTTCTTTGCGAATGTCCTTCCCTTTGATGAATTACCCAAAATTACAGCAGACTGACCTGCTCTCAAGTAATATAAATTAAGGTCAATACAGTCTTCACAAAGGTCGGCTGCCTCCTCAAAATAGTTCAGTGCATCTCCGTATTCCTTGGACTTCAACTTTTGAATCCC
>Ga0222674_1000271_pt1 | contig 22213 bp, 20 predicted proteins | sample AntAcemetagen866_FD_179804 | JGI IMG/M metagenome (GOLD analysis project Ga0222674, IMG submission 179804) | Saline water microbial communities from Ace Lake, Antarctica - #866 | ecosystem: Environmental > Aquatic > Non-marine Saline and Alkaline > Saline | place: Antarctica: Ace Lake...
GTAAATATATCCATTATATTTTATAATGTCACCGCGATTATATTGCGTAGCAAAAGTCCAATCTGATCTCCACATGGTTCCGTCAAACATTAGTTCCCAGCGTGTGTCGGGCGCAGCAAGATTTAAGTCAGGATAAATCGTAGTACTGCTAGATTGATGGCTAATTAAGCAAACATATGTTTTGCCTTCATAACGAACAATATCATCTTTAACGTAATTAGTTGATAGTACCCAATCGCCTTTCCATCTAAATCTAATTCGTTCTAAATTAAAATTTGCCATTTTTTTTCTCTCTTATAATCCATTAGATGATGAGTTTTCATCATATGTAAATTTATGATTTATTCTTGCTACTAGTTCGCCTTCGTCGTTTACATAATAAGAAATATTTCTTTCATCCCATTTAAATTGTTCGTAATTTAAATTGGCATAAACTAAATTATGATTTACGTCTCGGCCTTCGTAAAAATCCTGTCCTTGTTCAAAGCTTGGATAATTTTCTGTAGGATCGCCCGGGTTATTAATTGTTATAGTATCTTCGATCTTCATCTGGTCAGATTTACCAATAAATAATTCGCCTTGGTCTGTTCTACGCAACCCATAAAAAAATCTATCAGGCATTGCTCCCATCATGTTGTCTGGTGACAATCCTGTGTAATTTGCTGACATATTTTTATTCCTTATACAATATCTACGTAACTAATAACTGCGTCTAATGCTTCGTCTTGGTTGGCTACTAGGTACAGTTGATTCTCTGGTGCAAGTATTAATTTTTCGCCTGCTGCCAATGCATGCAAACTACTATTAGGTGGCACCATAACGTCTTTCATAAAGTATCCCTCAACGCTAGTATCATCGTGAACTAGTACACTTGCATATACTATAAAGTCTGTTAAGTTAGACAAATTAAGACCAATAACTGTTGACCGCGTTGCTGCATCTGTTTCTAATGCTAGTATAGGTATTGGCCCTACTTCTTTTACTACTTTATTTTTAAATTGCGTTGCCATGTTTTCTTATCCTAGTGTTAGTACGTATTCAACTGCTAAGTCTTCAGCAGCAGCGAAGCTAATTGAGCCCGTTGCGCCTGCTACAGACACCCAACTAAACCCGTCCCATATTTCTAAATATCTTTGTTCTGTATTATAACGTGTCATTCCAGTTTCGCGATATGCTGCGGCAGGACGTTGTACGTTTGATCCCACTGGTACAATAAATCCATTTGTACCCTCAATCTTAAAGTAGCCGCTGCCTTCTTGCTGAAAATTTAATACACCGTCTACTTGTCTATTTGTAATTGTAGAATCTTTAAATGCTAAATTATCAATGACTACAGAACCTGTACCATTTGCACTTAAAACTAGATCAGTATCAACAGTCTCAGTTGTAATAACGTTTCCGTCAATGCTTATATAGTCTACTTCAATTCTTGGTGTTGTTAATTTGTCTGCATCAATTGTAGTAACAACATTATCACTAATATAAAATCTAATTGTACTATCATTTGCGCCAGGAGTAAGTTCTGCTGTAATCCGTGTGTCTAGGTCTAAATCGTATACGCCGTTTAGTGCAATCCAGTTGCCGTCATATCCTTCAAACAATTCATTATCTGTATTGTAACGAATCATTCCTGTCGCAGGTGTTGGACGGCTTGCTGTATTACCCTTAGGCAATTGTAGCGCACTAGTTGAATTAATTCTAACTGTGCCGCTATCTGCGTCTAGGTTAATGTCGCCACTAGTGCTTGATATTGTATTGCCACTGATGCGCAAGTTGCCAGTATCAATTGTGTCGCCAGTGATAGTAGTAACGCTGCCGCCAGTGGTGATAGTTATACCACTAGTTGTGTTAATATTAAACGTTGAGCTACCAAAGTCTACGCTACCGTCTGCTTGATTGATATAAAACAAATCACCAACTCTAAAGTCACCGTTGTGATCAACTGAGCTGTATCTAATCTTAGCCCGGTTTAATTCAACAACTTCGTTTGCTTGTATAACATTTGTATTGTCGTTGTCAATGTCTTTGCCTACACCAATGTAAGCTAAGTTTTGACTGATCAAGTACATTAGTACGCCGTTGCCGTCACCAACAACACCATAGTTACCGTATACACATGCACTTGCAATTGAGCGCACTTCAGCACCAAAGTCTGTTGAGTCTGCTAGTGTTACATAGTTTGCAGTTGCACCGTTACTAAATCTTATGTCTTGCGAATTGAGTGTGTCGTCAACAATTACATTTGAACTATCTTCGCCATTCATGTGCAACAATAGAACAGTATCGCCGTCACTAACAAATTCGCTAAGTGGAACAATAAGTGTAGCACCTGAATATCTAGCAATGCCTTTTGAAATTCTTAATTCGTCTATATTACCTTCAAAGAAATATGATAAGCCATTGTACTGCGCACCAATAACAAGAGGTTTTGCTACACCGTAATCTGTATTGTCTGTCCAAGTTCCTCTTGAAATTCCATTTAAATACAAAGTACCTGTTGTACCTTGTCTAACATATGCAATATGATTCCAAGCATTTAAATTTAAAGCAACAGTACTTTGTATTTGTATTGATCCAGTGACATATAAATATGGCTGATTTGATCCGTTTAAATATACAGCCACAGCATCATCAACAACAGTGCCTGCTCTAAAATCAAATAAACTTCTAAAGAATGAACTTGTTGTAGGATAAATCCAGCCTTCTACAGTAAAATCTTCAGTGCTAAATCCAAAATCGTTATTGCTTGCTACGCCTACATAATCGTCAACTCCATCTAAACTTAGACTAGATGTGCCAAATTTCTTAACGCTAGTTTCTAAACTTGCATTATTGTATGAAGTAACAGTTTTGCCACCGCGTGTGCCAGCAGTTTCTAATCCTGTTAGATTGCCGTCTACGTAAAACTTGCCATCGGCGTCGACACCATTAATAGTGCCTGTTGCTAATACTGTAGTACCATCGGTGTCATAATAGCTAAAAGTATTACCATCTAGAATAGTACCTGTTAGATCACTAACACGGATTGCCGTTTGCCCAGTTCCTCTTAGACCAGTTGCGCCATTTACTCCGTATATGCCGCGATTAGCAAAGTATGTAAAACTGTTAAGCCATTCTACTCTAGCGCCGTTAGTCACTGTAATAGCGTCTACGCCAGGTGTAATAAACGTAGCACTATGGAACAGCATAGTAGCTTCTAAGCTTGTAGCGCCGGCTACAGACCCGTCTATGTACGCTCCTTTACCAGCATCACCTTCGTCAAATCCTCTAGGGTCAGCACTGCTTGTAACGCTGCCTTGAGTAATAACACTAATGTTTCTAATGTAAGGTGAGCGATTATTTCCTGATACTGTAAATCCAGGCGCAAACTTAAATGCATAACCTGTATAGAATCCTGAAATAGTTAAATCTTCAATTGTCGATCCGCCATTTAATAAAAATGCGTCATTACTTTGCGTTGCTACAGTTGGTGTAATATTAACACTACGTATGCTGTGACCTTTTACAGTAACGCCTACGGGCACTGTAAGCGGGAACGCTTCTTGGTACACGCCTGGGTATATGTGCACTGTGTCGCCGCTTGTAGCTTGGCTAAGAGCATACTTTAAAGTACCATATGGATCGTTAGGATGGTCGCCGCTATATGCATCACTGCCGTTTTCAGCAACATAAAATATATTACCTTGACGCAGTGCAATGTCTACGCCGTCAACTACAATTGAACTTGTAGTAACTGTGCCAGCAAAGAAGTTTTGTGTTCTAACGTCTTGCCATTGTTTTGTCGGAGTACCTAAGCTGTAGGTATTAGTAACATCAGGAACAATGTCACTCGATACTTCTGCATTAAATGTAACGTTATCTGTGTCAGCATCGCCGATTGTAATATTGCCATCTGCTGTAATATTGCCAGTAGCAAATATATTACCTGTTACATTAGTGTCTGCAAATATTTCTACAGTGCCTGTGCCGTTAGGAGCAAACTCAATGTTTGCATTAGTTTCATTTGAACTAATAACATTGTTTTCTAAATCTAGACTATCAATTGTTAGGCGCTTTTGGTATATAACATTATCAGCAGCACCTAAGCTTAGTGTAGGCAAACTTGTTGATATTGTTGTTCCGGTAATGTTTACACTAGCAATATTAGCAGTTGTGCTAACTTCTAGTGCAGGAGCACGAGTAGTTCCGTTTACGTCTAGGTCGTATTGGGGAGATGCGGTGTTTATACCGATGCGGCTGTTATTAACATCTAGATATAGTAAATCGTTCTCAAATGCAAGATTTACTCCTTCACGAAGCAAGTTTGCCTTTAAGAGCGGACCACTAATGCGACCAATAGCCATCTCTTCTCCTTATACGGGGATCCTGTCCCTCTAGCCAAATTCTCAGTCTTACGACTCTTTGCTGGTTAACCACAGTATGGACATACAAAGCAAGGTCGCGCTTTGCACTAATAGTATTTAGCGTTTTTGAGGATTATCCTAGTACAAGGGTGTAAATATCAACTAAGTCTTTTAAAATTTCTTCGGTAACTTCCTGTCCTTCACCTGCTGCTCGTTGCCATGCTTCGCCGTTATAAGTTTCTAGCCATTGCTTATCGTCTTCGGTACTATATCGAGTTTCGCCTAATACCGGAGCAACTGTTCGCTGTGCGTCTAGACCAAACGGAACAACTAGACCAGTAGTACTATCAAACTTTACATAACCTCTTGCAGTTGTTGCAATTGTTAACAAGTTATTACTGGAGTTTGAAAAGTTATTTTCTTTAATGTTAATATCAAACACATCTACTACAGAAGTTGCAGTAGCTCTCCTAAGCTCTAGTTCTGAATTAGATAATGTAGTGTTTATTGCGTTGTTATCAAAGTAAACATCGCCAGTAGATAAGCCGTGTAAGTTAGTACTGTTACTATCAATTGATGCTACTTGCGTGCTGTTAATTCTAAAAATTAGCGTGTTGTTAGTGTTGTGTGCATCAACGCTGTCTGTTCTATCCTGCGAGTATATTCCGCCAAAGCTTAGATTACTAGTTGAATATCCTTCAAACAAATCAGAGTCAGTGTTATATCTAATGTCAGCAGCTAAGTTGTTGCGTTGTAAATCTGTGCCACGACTTATAATCAAACTAACATTGTTGTCTGTATTAAATAATTGTGTTACAGGGCTTAGATTTAAATCACCGTCGATAGTTGTAACAGTATTTCCACTAAGTCTTATATTACCAGTGTCAATTCGCTCGCCGTCAATGTATGTTTGATCAACTCCATTGTTTACAATAATAGAGCCGACTCCACTAAAGTCTACTTGGCTAGCATCAATACTAGTCTCGCCTGTGTCAAAGTCTACGAAAAAGTTGTCGCCTACCCTAAAGTTACCGTTAGCGTCAGTACTTGAATAAACAATAATGCCAGTGTTTAGTTCTGTTGTTTCTTGACTTTGACGAGTAAGTGTGTTATCATTACTTACGTCTTTGCCGCTACCAATGTAAGCAAAGTTATGTCCTACTAGATACATTAGCGTACCTAGTCCGTCTGCAACTGCACCGTAGTTGCCGTACACGTTTGCACTACCAATTGAACGTAGTTCTGCACCGTAGCGAATTGAAGAACTAGGCATAAGTTTACCAGATGCACCCTGTGTTGCATATAATCCTCTATTAGCAAAGTACGTAAAACTATTCAGCCATTCTACTCTTACACCGTTTGTCATTGTGATACAATCAACACCTGGTGTAATAAATGTACAACTGTGGAACAACATGCTTGCTTCTAAACTTGCACTATCTAATACTGCACCGTCTATTAATGCGCCCTTGCCAGCATCGCCTTGGTTAAAGCCTCTTGGATCATCAGCACTAGTTACTGATCCTTTTGTAATAACAGTTACATTTCTAATATACGGTGAGCGTGTGTTTACTAATCCGCCTGACGTGAAACGGAATGCATAACCAGAATAAAAATCTTTGATAGTAATGTTTTCAATAGTAACATCGTCTTCTACCAAAAATGCATCATTACTTTGTGTAGCAACTGTAGGTTTAATTATTGTATTTCTTAAATCTTCGCCTGTTATACTTACATGTGAAGGAACAGTTAACGGAAATTCTTCTTCATATTCTCCAGGATATATATGAATAACTAATGGCCCAGTTGTACTACCGTCGCTTTGTGCAAGTGCATGTTTTAGTGTACGGAACGCACCATGTTGATGATCTCCTACATTGGTATTACTACCAAGTGTACTAACATAGAATATGTTACCTTGCCTACGTGCTAAACTTGATCCAGCAGCCCCTACAACAAGTTCATCAAGTTCAATTGCCTTTCCGTTAAGTAGATTACTATAAATGTTTAACCATTGCTTACTAACTTTACCTAAGTCACTTGTGTTAGTTTGATTAGGAATTATATCACTATTAATATCAGATGCAAATGATACATTGTCTGTATTGTCGTTACCTAGTGTAAGATTGCCGCCAAATTCTATGTTGCCAGTTGCATGTAGATTACCAGTAATATTCCAATTGCTTTGAATATTTACATTGCCTAATCCGTTTGGGCGTATTTCAATATTAGTATCAGCTGTAGTTGTACTGATAGTATTAAAGTCTATTTTTAAATTGTCAGTTGCAATAGCAGTTGCAAAAATATTGTTAGCAGCATTAAAGTTGATAAAGCCGTCGCCGGCGAGTGCAACAATTTGACTATTATCAATAGTAAAGTTTGCAATATTGTTATAAGTAGATTCTAAGTTTACTGTACGGAATACAGATGCTATAGTAAGAGCATCTGTAGCAGCTTCGGTATTAATACTAATTTTAGAAGTATTAACATCAAGATGCAATAATGCAGTTGACCCACTAGTATTTTTAAAATTAAGATCTACGCCCTGGCGTTCAAGATTATCTTTTAATACGCTGCCGCCAATACGGCCATTTTGTGGTTCTGACATCTAATTGCTTCCTCTGACAATGTATTTATTTGTCTAGGTTATGAACTACAGTAACAGGTTTGCCTGTTGGAACAGGACTTGTAAACTTGATCCACCAACCTGTGCCTGATGCAGTGTAAGGGTGATTAGGGCCTTCGTTTGCGCCTCCTGACGAAATATCAGCAGTTTGGTGTATTGTGTAGTTTGTTGTTGGTATTTGTAACACGTTTTCAACAAGCACTAGTATATTATTTGCATTTGCAGGAACAGGATAATCTGTGTCACCGCTTTGTAATTCGCCAAATACTGTTTCGTCTGCTGCTACGTTACCTACACCTAAATTCTGCCAAACAATACCTGGATCTTGATTTGGTTCTTTAAAGCGCACTTCTCTCCATGCGCCATTTTGATATGCTTCTAGTTGTTGATCAGTAGAGTTATATCTAACTTGACCAATAGCAGAACTAGTAGCAATTCCAGCGGAGCCAGGACGCTGTGGTAATGTACCAACTGGAACACGTAATGCACGTTCGCTGACCATAACTATTTGGTCATCCATGTCTTGTTTAACACCTTTGGATGAAGGTTGTATACGTCTTAGGTTAGTTGTCTGCTGTTTGATCAATCTCATATTATACTTCCAAATAGCTCACAGTCGCCGTAAGGCTTGTAAGTCCGGCTCCTATGTCTGGTTCAGTAACAAATGATAATTTATCACCAACTTCTAATACAATTCTTTCGCTATCAAATGTAAATGTTTCACCTACTGGTAATTCTAAACTATTAATAACTCGTGTAACTGCGTTACTTAAACTTGAACTCTGTGGGACAAAGTGCATGTCAAATGTTGCTGTACCGCTGCCATTATTACAAACCATAATATTTGTAATTGCATAAGATTTACTTGCTGGAACAGTTATTATGTCTAATTGCGTTGTTGTTAATTGTGCGTTTACTATTGCCATTTTTATTCCTTAAAATAACATTCCGAATAGGAGTGCTCTGTTCTTACTTACTAATTCGTCTCTGCTACCTTGGTCGTTAGCAAAAAATATTCCTGATTTTCCCGTATACTGATTTGCTATATAAATCTTAGTACCATCATTTGGTGCTGCTGGTGCAAAACTAGCATCGTCATCACTCGGTACACGATTTAAATGTAAAGTATCGTCAATTCTAATACTTCCTGTACCAGAAGACTTTAACACTAGATCTTGATTACTTGACACTGTGTCAATAACAGATCCTGTAAAACGTAGATCATCAAATTCCCAACGATCTGCATATAACTGACTTACTGTGTTTCCATCAATAGCAAATGTAATTACACTATCAGCTCCTGAGTTCTCAAAGTCAGCAATTACAATACTTGATTTAGTAACATCGCCATCACCAATTTGGCTTAGGAAAACGTTTGCAAAGTTATATGCAACATAATCAACTACTGCTTGTGTGTTTGGTATTACGTCTGCTTTCGCAGCATCATAGCCAGTTAATGTTGCACCAGCATATGTAAATACTTTTTGTTCGTAGTCTACTGTAGGATTTACACCAATAGTGCTAGTTCCAGCGTCTAACAATAAATTTTGGCTTCTTGAGTCAATTTTACCTGTTGCTAATGGCATTAATGCACTAGCACTATCAATTGCTATAAAGCCGTTTACATCTTCGTCGTACTTAAAAAATGTATCTGGTAGTGAACCTCGCTCAATTTTTATACCGGCGCTATTAAGTGTAATACCTGCACCTGTTTCACCGCTATTAAGTGTAATAATATTATCTTCAATATCTAATTGGGCAGTGTTAACAGTTGTTTGATCGCCTTTAACTATTAAGTTTCCAGAAATTTCAACATAGCCTGTTTCAAATCCTGTATCCAAATAGATAGTGCCGCCGGCTTGAACAGCTACTTTGTAGTTACCATCTGGTACATTTAAATACTTTGACATTCTTATTTCCTATATAAAAAGTATGGGGGAACTTAATCCCCCAAACTATTTTTACTCTTTACTCAAACTGATCTGAACCAGCTAGTTCTTGTGTTACTGTACCTGCACTACCGTAAGCAGTGAAACCAGTTGTGTCAACACCAATTGTAAATGCTGTTGCACTAGTTGTAGTAATTGTGTATACCTTGTTGTTAAGCTCAACCATGCCAACTACGCCAGTAATTCTTACTGTGTCGCCGGTTACTAGTAGATGGGCTCCTGTACATGTAATTGCACCTGGATTTGCTTGTGTACATGCGTTCATTGTTAATGCTGCAACTTCTGATGCATCACCAGCTTCTTCTATTTCAACTACGGTAGCTGTTGCTGCACCATACGCCCAAGCAATACTTTCGCCTGAATCTAGTGTAACTTTACGTCCAGAAATTTTAGTAACTTGCTTGATTGCCTCTGCTGCGTCTTTAACTACAATACTCATTTCGCCTGCTGCAATAACTGCTGCTGCTTTGTCTACTAAGAAACAATCTTTTTCAATTACGCCATCTGTGCAACGGAATTTCTTACTTCCAAGTTGCTTAACAATATAACCGTTTACTGATTCTGTTCCGTTATGAAACTGTACTTTAATTTCGTTGCCAGCCGCTGTCGGTGCTCCGAAAAATCTTTTGTTTAGTGGTCTTCCCATTTGTTTTCTCCTTTAAAACGTTCTAGGTTTACGCAGTGGGTCAGTTCTGCATAAGTCCGCGATGCGGCACGATTATTGACATTAGTATTTATCAATTACATTAAGTAGCGGCGTATACCCAGAGCGCGGGTTGCTCGATATAAGTCTATGGAAACTTTATTACTTTGATTTCCACCTAAAATGTAATAGTATTCTGTATTGTTTATTACAGTAGTGCTTAAATAAAATCCTACATGTCCTTGCCAGCTAATATTTCCTCTTGGGAAAATTATAAGGTCGCCAGGTGTAGGTTCTTTAACTGCTACTCCCCATTCTAAAAAGCTTCTTGCAGCATAAGGGTATTTGTGTAAAATATTGTTAGGTATTCCACTTTCGGTTAATACAGCATTAACAAAAGCAGCGCACCATTCTGTACGTTTAGGATCAACTCCTATATACGCTGCAAGTTCAGATCTGTGTGTATTTTCTGAATAGTTAATGTATTGTGATGCAGTTAGTGCAGGATTACTGTGAGCGTTTGCTGACTCGACACTGTAGTCGCATGCACATAGAAATATTAGAGATAAGAATAGTAGGATATTTTTCATACCCTGTATTTATCCATAAAAAAGGGCTCCCCCGTGGGAGCCCTTTTAATTTCACTGTGTTAGTAAAACTTTACTGGAAAGTTACACCAGCAGCAATAGCAACGTTACCTAAGTAATCAGCTGCATTACCAAGCGATGAAGCAGTGTTGTTCAACTCAACATATCCATAACGTGTCATGAATGATACTGTTGGTTCGAACGTACCTGGATCAAGTACAACGCCTGAGCTCATTAGTGGGATATATGGGCAATAGAACGCTGGTGCGTCCGACTCACTTGCGCCTTTGTATCCGATAAGCACTGGTGCTGTATCAGCTGCATATGTGTTAACATATACTTTCATTGCAGTGTTCAAAGTACCAACCATCTTAGTGTTAGTTGGAGCTTCAAATGTACCTTCAGTTGTTCTTGCGAACGCTGAAGTTGTAGCAGACTGTAGGATAGTTAGTGCAAATGGTGATACCACTGCCCAGTTACCTGCGCCTCTACGTGTACGCTGTGCAATCAAGTTACTTACGCGGTTGATTTGAACAGCTAGTGCAGCATGCTCGTCACCTACGAAAGTAGCTGTACCACTTACAGTAGTTTGGTTGTAAGTTTGTGCAGCAGTGCCACTCAAAGTTACTAGTGAACCAATTACTTCTTGGTCGATCTCAGCAGTAATCTCTTGTGCAAGAGCTGCCATGATTTCAGCTTCAACATCAATACCATGCATAGACTGTGCGTCTTGTGCAGCTTCAAACGTCCAGCGAGCTGACAACTTACGTGTCTTAGCTTCTACTGTCTGCTTTAAGATTTGGATTGACATTTTACGTCCAGCTGCACCTTCTAATGCTGCTGTACTTGCTGCCTTAGCAGTTGCCGCATCACCTGAATATGCTTCAGCAATTTTGAATGGGCTTAGAGCCTCTTCGCCTGCTGTAGTATTAGTGTTACCTGTACTTGTGTCATTCATTGTTTCTGAATAACGTACACGTAATGTGTGAATTTGACCAACTGGTCCAGTCATTGGTTGTACGCCAACTAAGTCGTTAGCAATAACTGTTGGCATTACACGACGGATAACTGGTAGGATTACACGGTTAAGTGTAGCTACGTTACCTGCTGATGTTGCGCCTGCGGTTGCACTCTCAGACAAATATCTGCGAGTATTTTCTAGTGTAGCAGCCATAACAGATTTCTTGTTGCCTTGCAGGCCTTCAAGAAGTGCGTTTTTGGTGTCTACCCAGCGTGATTCTAGTAATTCTGACATCATTATCTCCTTAATTTAATCCAGCAAGACGACGTATGTCTAATACATTAGATTCGTCTGCTTTAGTTGTCATTTTTGGTTGTTCCGTACGGTTGCCTGTGATTTCTTTGCCTTCTGTAAGGGGTGCCTTACGCTTTGCTGGAGTATTTCCGTCAATAACTGATGGTAAGTACTTGTCAAAAGATTTTTGAAGTCTATCGGTTTGTACTGATTCCAGTAAGTCTGTCATAATCTCACGCTGATATTTGCCTAGTGGCGAAATCAATGAGCTCATAATTTTTGTTCTCTTTGCTGATTCAATAAGTCTAAACTTATCTTTACTAACTGATTCTGCAAGAGTTTTTGCTTTAGTAGCAAATGCTTTCGCTTCTACTAATTGCTTATCTTTAACATTTAATACGTCCATAAGCTTACTAACTTCTGAATTTTCATTCAAGTGTGAAGTTGTATACTCATTAGCAAATGCTTCAAATATCTTACGACCGAAGTCGTTGCTTCGTGCTGCGTCAATATCTTCTTTCAATGCGTGGATTTCACCTTTAAGTGATTTGCCAACCATTTCAGATACTGCTGTAGCACTTCTTTCGATAAAGTTAGTTTTAACTTTTGCGAAGTGTGTTTTAGCTTCACGTACAAGGCGTACCTTGGTTTCAGCTAAGTCGTTTTTATCTTCTGCAAATTCTGCAATTTCACCTGCTAGAGATTCAACAACAAACTCTTCTAACTTGGCATATGATTCAGCCATTGCTAGTTTGTCTGCTCTTAATTCTTTAATTTCGCCTGCTAAGTTCTCAGCGACGAAACCCTTCAGTAGATTAGCATTTTCACGCATTGCAACAGCATATTTTGCTTTTGCTTCTGCGAGCTGCTTGCGGTCTTCCACAAACTCTGTAATCTCTTCAGCAAGACGCTCAGATAGCATTGAGTCGATAGCTTCAACCATAGTTGACTTATCGTGCTCATACTTTGAAGCAAATTCTTCACGTAACTCAGCAGTTGCCTGCATTTTGTTTTCCTGAATCTTTGATTCCCAAGCTTCTTCTATTTGATCTCTAATTTCAGTTGAAACAACGTCATTTTCAAATAGAGTTTTTAGTGCATCTATCATTTCTTTCTCCTGTTTCATTGGAGTTTACTAATCATACTGATTAGTGATTCCTTAAGATACTTTTGTGCCTTTACATCGTGCTTAGTTGCCTGTGCTAGTTCCCATGCCTTCATTCCGCCACGTGCATTCATTAAATTTTCATAAATTGCTGTGGGGTATGCACCAGGGGCGCTAGGCTGAGCCACAACGTCCACAGTGATTATTTCAAAGTCGGAAACGTTTCCGCTTCCGTCTTCTGATACGTTACCACTACCACGCGACGAGACGCCTAGTTTAACGCCTGCCTCAAGCATCGTTTTAACTAGGTTTCCCATTGGTGTTGGTAGTATTTTTAGTTTACCGTAACCGTTATCACCTTCCATCCACGTTTCCGTGATCATATGGCTTACACGATCGATATTTATATTAAGTCCTTCTGGATGATCAACTTCTCCGAGAACACTGTATCCTCCAGTAATTTGATCATTGAGAGTTTTGACAGCCCTGCCTATTTCATTTACAGGGTACACTCGCTGATTAGCATTGCGAACGCCACCTTGGATCATAATACCTTTTAAATAAAGGTCTTTTCCATCGTTGGCATTCTCAAGTACTATATTAGCTTGGTCGAATGTCAAATGCTCTCGTAGGTTTATCATCTAGTTTTCCTTAACCTTGCTTACTTAGCTCGCTTGCTTAACTTGTTTAGAGTTGAACCAGCTGCTTTGTCAGCAGTTTCGCCAGCGCCTTTTTTCTCTGCGCCATGCCCTGCAGGAACAGTTTTACCTGCTTTTGCAGCCTTGCCACCAGGAACGTTAACGTTACCAGTACCAATGTCTTTTGCGTTTTGATCGTTTAAAGCACTGCCTGCAATTTTCTTGCCTGCGCCTGTTTCTGAACTAGCGTCTGAGCCAGCTTGATTCAAGTTACCTGATGTGCCGCCCATGTTGTTTGGCTTTGCAACTGCTGACTTACCGTTAGTACCGTTGTCGCCCATTGTTGCTGTTACTTTTTCTACGTACTCACGCATTGTTTCGCTTGCTGACTTTTCAGTTGTGTCTTCTTCAACTTCTTTGTCATCTTCGTCATCTTCGTCTGCTGCTTCAAAAGCATATGACTCTTCTTCTGGCTCTTCTTCAGCATCCATGTCCATGTCGTCTTCTGCATCGTCGTCAGCTTCTTCGCCATCGTCTTCGCCATCGTCGTCACCAGCCATCATTTTTTCAAATTCTGCTTTAAGGTCGTCTAATGCATCTTCTAAGTCTTCAACACGATCTTCAACGCCTGCATCATCTTCTGCATCGCCCATATCGTCGTCGCCTTCTTCACCTGGCATCTCCATGCCTAAGTCATTAGCTAAATCGTCTGTTTTGTCGCCACCAAACGGCTCGTCGTCTGCTTCAACTTCAAATGTATCTAAGCTAAAGTTTTCGTCTAGGTCTTCGTCTGACTCATCTACTTCTTCATCATCAGCTTCGTCTAGGTCTTCGTCTGACTCATCTACTTCTTCATCATCAGCTTCAGCTTCGTCTTCTAGTAGTGACTCATAGATATCGCGTGATTTCTCAACTACGATCTCGTGAAATAATTCTTCTGCTGCTGCCTTGTCTTCGTTAACAAGTAGCTCTAGCATCTTCTCAAATTTATTTTGATCTGACATTTTTAACTCCTATAAATGTTTAGTTCGCACAGGCAAAGATACATGTGCGGGGCTGTCATATTGTATTTACTATTTATACAGAAATGTATGTAGAAATAGGCCCAAAACGACTCGTTTTCATAAATTTATGAAAACTTAAAGATTTTTTTAAATTCTTCAACATTAATATGTTCTAAATTGGGTATTTTTTTAAACTCTTTTGGAATAAAGCCATTGTCTCCTAACACACGTATATATCTCTTTTGAGAATATTTTTGGCAAGTAATCATAGTTTGCTTTGTCCAATTACCGTGATATGTTGCACGTTCGTGACTTTTTTTATAGTTAGGTGTATCAGCATATATGTTATTAATTTTATCATCAATGCCTTGATAGTCAAAACCAAATATATAAATGTCTTGTGTATCGTGTGTACTAGCAAGCCATAGCGCAGTAGGGCCACTACTCCACCCTTTACTAGGGTTAAAGAAGTTAAACCCATTCATACCATTAAAAGAACGATTAGGATTAGTCCATACTGAATGACTATGCTGATAAGCTGCTTTATTAATTTCCAAAATCATTTTGGTATCGACTGCAACTAAAAAGTCTGGGTCAAATTCTCTGTATAATGCATTACAGCCGTATACAGTTCCTTTGTCGTTTAGTTGATTTAGATCGATTGACTTTCGGCTAGTGCCATTACCTAGCACAAATGCTGTTTTTATCAATTATTAAACTCCGCCTGCCTCTGCGTTTGCTGCTAGACCATACATTTGCTTGACGAACTCTTGTTCTTCACGCTTTTCTTCTGTATGTAGCTCAGATGCTTTGCGGATACGATTGATTTGACTAAGAGTCAATCTTGTTTTACGAGTATCGTCTTTTTGCATTGGCGAATCGTCATAGTCTGCTTCGTAGCGTTTATCGTCTACAAATTCAACAGTTTCACGGTCGTGATAAAATAATTCTCTTAGTATCATATTGTATTTATATCGTTTGCTCAGTTCCTGCTGCCGGAGCACCAAGTTCTTGCCCTGTAACAGTTTCTGGTCCCGTACCATCGCCGCCTTCAACTCCGTCAACGTCATCAGGAGCTTCGTCTTCTAATCCACCTAAGTCTGCGCCAATACCTGCACTACTAATTCCTGCATCGCGCATTTCTGCACTTGGATCACCTGGCAACGGCTCTAGATTCTCTTCATTCTCTTCGCGCCACATACGTTCGTTCTCTGCAATCTCTTCATCGTTCATACCTAAGAAGCGTTTCATAGCAAAGCGATTTGAAAGATAAGGTATTGCACTCATTTGTGTAAATGTTGGAATACGTGCATTATCAATTTCAGCTTGTCTGTAACTTGCAAAGTTCTGTGGTGGTTGGAATTTAAGATCAAACATTGCAGTATCAATGTTTACGCCTTTTTCTAACAAGTAACGTTTAAACTCTGTGTCAAACTCTTCGACAATTAAGTTTTGTAGTCTTTCACAGTAAGTGTTAAATCTTAACTCTTGTATGTAGGCTGTGCCAACTCGTCCATCATTGTACTGAGCACCACTGTCCTCAGCCCCGGTTGGTAGATAGCTGCTAGGGATTCGTAAACCACGTACGAGCTTATTAGTAAAATATCTAAGGTCATCAATTTCTCCAAGGTTAGTACCGCCTGGTAATGTTTCAACTTTTGATCCACGCCCTTCAGCAGTTTGTGGAAAGAAGTAATCTTCGTTGATTGACAAAGGATTGTATGAACTGTCTATGACATTAGCACCACCCCCTGTTGACGATGGGATTCGTCTCTGGTGTATTTCCGTCTTAACACGCTCCACAAACTGCATAGCAAGGTGTGATGGCATGTTGCCCACATCAACATAGAATACTCTGCGCTCTGGAGCACGTTGTACACGATATATAATAATTGCGTCTTCTAATAATTCTTTTTGCTTGTATACTTTAAAAATAGTTTCAAGTAAACTATTACCAAACGGATAGTTGTTGTCTAATCCTTCTGATAAACTTAAATGTACAACATGTTCTGCATCTACAGTAAACTCTGAATCGTCTGTACTAAAGCGACTTCCACTCATGCTGCCGGCTGGGCCTGACATGCCTTTTGCGCCGCCTGCAGAACTAGATGACTGATATTGTCCGCCGCCTGCTGGGCTCATGTTACCATTGTTTACATATGGTGTTGTTGCAATGCCATCTTTAAAATTAAAGTTTACATTCTTAATAACATACTGCTCAGGAGTTTTACCTTCGCTTTCATTTACAATAATACGTGTTACGTTTGCAGGATCAACATGAAACCATTTTTTAGTTTCTGGATCTCTAAGAAAGAATTGATCGCCTGATTTAAATACATTGCGTAGTATTCTAAATATCTTTGTTTCAAAGCTTTGTAGTTTATTCCATTGTTGTAAGTACTGTCCAATAATATTAACTTCGCTATTGGTTGCCTTTTCGCCTCTGTAGTCTACAAGGAAGGGTGTATTGTTTGATGCGTTCTTTTGTGTACAAAACTCAGCAAGGATATCAAGTGCAGCATTAACTTCACTGTCTTGATCCATTGTGTTATATTGTCCGTAGCGTTCAACTCTGTTTGGCGAACCTACATACACATCAGGCAAGTAACTTGAATAGTTAGAACGTGCTGGGCCAGCCATATTACCATTGCCGCGGCTTGTAAACGGAGAGTAACTTCCGTTTTGATTATCACCCGTTGCTACTGGCGTAAAATGTTTCTTCCAACTCATTGTTTCTTCCTTTAGTTACCAGTTACACTTGCGCCACTTTTCGCAATGTTACCTGATGTTATATTTTTAGTGTTCTTAGCAGTTGATTCTTCAAAGCCTTTAATTAATCTTAATTCTGCTAACACTTGGTTCATAATAGTATTTAACTGTTCTGAGCCTGCTCCACCGCCATTGTTGAGTCCGCCAACGCTGTTTATCATGTCACCTGCGTTAGTTCCTGTTCCTTTGGAAAACATTCCATTATTGTCTTTAGCTAGTTCGTCATTCACTTTATTCAGAGCTACAACTAAATCTTCCATAGCATTAGTATAACTTATAACTCCGCTAGTGTCAAGTGAATTCAGAGCTACAACTAAATCTTCCATAGCATTAGTATAACTTATAACTCCGCTAGTGTCAAGTGAATTTACAGCATCAAACTGTGTTTGTAAGTTTGGTATTTCGGCAAATGTCTTTAACCCAGTTGCAAAATTTGTAAAATCTATAGTTGCAATCCTTGATAGCTTCATAGGATTTAATCTAGTAATACCTTTGTTAAAGTCATCAAAACTTAGTACTGCAACTCTTTCCATTAGTTTTACTTGGTTTTCTGTTAGCAGTGCTGCTGCTGTTGCGCCTGGTGGTGGCATAGGATTTTTAATTGCGTCTACTGCTGGCACAGGATTTTTAATTGCGTCTACTGCTGGATCATCACTAGCTGCAATCCTTGATAGCTTCATAGGATTTAATCTAGTAATACCTTTGTTAAAGTCATCAAAACTTAGTACTGCAACTCTTTCCATTAGTTTTACTTGGTTTTCTGTTAGCAGTGCTGCTGCTGTTGCGCCTGGTGGTGGCATAGGATTTTTAATTGCGTCTACTGCTGGCACAGGATTTTTAATTGCGTCTACTGCTGGATCATCACTAGCTAACATTTTGTTTGCGGCACCTGCTGCTGATGAGCCCATCCACCATCCTGCTGCTCCGCCTATTAGTCCGCCAAGTGCTCCGCCGATTGCAGTTCCTAATACAGGAACAACCGAACCTAATAGAGCACCGGCTGCTGCTCCTCCATAAGCACCAGCTGTTGCTCCTGCCATGCCGCCGCCAGTTTCTACTACTGCTTGTTGCTTTTCATCTTTAGTCTTAGTATCGTCAGTTAAAGTCTTGCCAATATCATACGCTCCAAACAGTAATCCTGCAACACCAGCTTTGCGCATTATGCCTTTTGCCAGTGGACCAAACCATCCTGTTTTAGGAACTGCTTGAGCTACATATCGACCTGTCCTAGGGTCTCTAGGTTGCGCTCCGGTGCTTGTAGTTGTCTTAACTGGTACTTTCGGTGCTGTTGGCATCGCAAAGTTTTTCATTTTCTTTACGCCAGCTGCCATCATGGAGCCTACGCCGGTTGCTAACGCAATGGTTGCTCCTGGCGCAAGGAAAAATGCGCCGATTGCAGCAACCAATGCAGTTGTAACTGGATCGGCTTCCCACATTGATTTAACACCGTCTATCATTCCGTTAACTAATGAAGTGCCAAGGCCCTTGAACATAGGAACGATAGAATCTTCTAAGAAACCGCCTTGTCGGCGATCTTCGTCGGGTTGAAGTGGGCCTATTATCTCTGCACCGAGGAAAAAGTCTTTTATCATGCCAGATAACGCGGCAGTTCCTTTGGCAAACATCTCGTGAATTGCCTTTTTAGGATCATCTTTAAATACATTAATAAATTTTAGTATGCCCGGCGCTAAATCGTTATTAATATAATCACTAATTTTCGTAATAGCCTCTGCAAAGATATTTTCGCCCTGGATTACCTTACCTTCTGCATCTTTCAGAGGCTTGCCCTGATCGTCAAATTCAACGCCTGACAATACACCTACTAATTCTCTTAAAGCTGGACCAACTGCTTCCATTAGAGGAGTAATAACTTGAGTTTGAAATGCCGATTGTAAAGTTCCTAAGGCTTCAGTAAATGAAGCCATTGTCTCAGTATTCTTGTCGCGCTTATCAGATTCTGCCTGGGCGTCTTTGACTGCTTGTTCCGCTCTTGCCCTATCAAGTTCTCCAGTTGTGCTGATATAATCAGTAAATTTTATTGTTGCATCATTAAAAAATCCTGAAATTGTTTCAGCACTGCCGCCTATTCCAACAGCAGCAGCATCTAGTAGTGTTCCAAATTCTTTAGCTGATTCTGCGTTTGCATCCATTAACGCTACAGTGCCTGTTAGTATTCTTGCTGACATTTCATCAGTCTTAACTGATTCATCTTGAGCAGTTGCTAGACTAGATGTTAATAGACCCATTTGCGTACTCATAGTAGCAGTATACATTCGAGCGTCTTCAGTTACCGCAGGCATTCCTAAAAATTGTGCAGCTAGAGCATCCACCGCAGATTTTCCGCCGACAGCCATTGCTTGCTGCATCACCATTTTAACTTTTGCTTGTTCTTCTGCGCCCATGGTTGCAAGTTTTCTTTGAAATGCTACATCTTGCATTTTTTGATTAACAGCTTCAGCAGTAGCCTTTGCTTCAGCGCCTGATAATTTAGCAAGAGTATTTAGATGTTTTGCATATTCGCCAGCATTTGCCGTTTGAGCTTCCAGAGCCTTACCTTCTAGTACTTTACCTCTATTACCTGCTCGTGTTATATATGAATAATCGAGCATTGCTTCGTTGATATCTTCGAAAGTAAATCCTAAGTTCAAAAGATCTTCTCGCATTTTGCCGTTACTATTAGTCATAGCAGCAATCATTTTTGCACCTTGAGTTGCTGTTCCGCCAAAAGCTGCAAGTTTATCTGAGTTTGACGAAACCATGCTAGTGAATTCAGAAAGTGACATACGAGCTCTAGCTGATGTGTCTCTAAGTTCAGTTAAGCTATTATTAAATGATGCTCCTGACATAGCAACGTTTTGAAAAGCAGCAAAACTATCATCAAACAATCCAGTAAGAATAGAAAGCTTGCCTCCAATTAAAGGTAAATGTCCAGCAAATGCACTTAGTGACTTTTCACCAGCTGCAAATGCCTTTACCATTTCAGTGCCGCTTCTAGTAATAGCGCCGAAGCTATTAAAAAGACCAGTGCCAATCGCTGATGCCATCGACTTCAGCGCCTTTGTAGCAGCATTAACTTCTTTGGTGTGTTTCTTTAATTCATCTCTATTCTTAGTGCTAATTTTAATAGTGTCACCAGTTGCGTTGCTTAAATCTTTAAGCTTCTTAGTAACATCTTTAGGATCAATGCCAGCCTTTTTGGCCATCTGCTCAGTGACAGCTACAAGCCTTGCGAGAGTTACTTCACTAGCTATGCCATCGCCACCTACATTATTAATTTGTACTTCATCAGCCACGTTGTGTTTTCCAAGTTATATACGCATATAAATAAAAGAGATACATACTATTACATTGTATTTATACGGAGAACAGAATGTCAGAATTTGATCCAGCTAAGTTTAGTAGCAATATTGAACAAAACCCATTACGCAAGTATTTTAGACAACCTAAAGTATATGTTACACTTCCGTCGAGAGGAAAGTTCTATGAAGAAGGTGTACTTGATATGCCTGACAACAGTGAATTACCTGTATTTGCAATGACTGCAAAAGACGAGTTACTTATTAAAACGCCCGATGCATTACTTAATGGACAGGCAACTGTTGATGTAATTCAAAGTTGTATGCCTAATATAAAAAATGCTTGGCAAATGCCTAGTGTAGATTTAGATGCATGCTTAGTAGCAATTCGCATAGCTACATACGGCGAAAGTCTAGCAATTACAACAAAAGTTCCAGGTATCGGTGAAGAAAGAGATTTTGCAGTAGACCTTAGAACAGTATTAAGTAAAATTGTAACTCCAGAGTTTGATAATATGTTAGTAATTAATGATATCAATATCGAGTTGCGCCCGTTAACGTATAAAGAGTTTACTGAAAGTAATTTGAAAACGTTTGAAGAACAGCGTATTTTTACTTTAGTCAATGACGACGAGATGGATGATGCAGAAAAACTAGGCAGATTTAGTGCTAGTTTTAAAAAGCTTACTAATATAACAATTAATATGATGGTTAAAAGTATTGCTAAATTACAAATCGGTGACACAGAAGTAACTAATCGTGTACATATTGAAGAATTTATCGATAACGTAGATAAAGAATTCTTTAAAGGCATAACTGATCATCTTGAAACGCAACGTGAAAAGTTTGCAATCGAGCCTATTAAAGTACAAAGCAATGAAGAAGATATTGCAGCCGGTGCTCCAGAAACTTATGAGATTCCAATTACATTCGATCAATCGAATTTTTTCGGATAAGGATCTTAGCTTGGCCGGTGGCTCAGATCCTAGAAGAAGTTAAGAACTATGAAAACCAACAAAAAGAAATTAAATCAGAAGTAATGAAGCTTTGTTGGTACATGCGCGGCGGCATGAGTCTTGACGAGGGATTTTCTACGAGTTATGAAGATAGGCAGTTACTTAATGACCTTATCAAAGAAAACTTAGAAACAACTAAGAAAACACAACTGCCATTCTTTTAAACGCCAGTTTTTCCAAAGCTACTTAGTCTTTGGTTCTTATCAAAGTTTTTATCAACAGTAGTACTAGTCGGCTTTTTAACTTTAGTTTTAGAAGTAATATCTTTTTGTAATGCAGTTAGCAATCGTTTCTTTTCTTTCATATTAAGTTTAGAAAATGCAGCCTTAGTTGTAGCATACACAGACTTAACTACTTTGGGATCAGTTACTGTTGCTTTACTTGGACCTGGCTCTTGAGCAGCTATACTTTTACCCATAATCTTATCTTTAACCAAAGTAGTAAACACTAATCCAATTCTGTTCTTATCCATCGGAGCTGTAGTGTCAATCTTAGAAGTATCAACATTCTTAGACTTCAAAAATTCAATAACATCATCAGTAGTAGCAGTATTAAACTTTTTACCTTGCGTACCAAGACGTGTTGCAAATTCAACTGACAAATCCTTAACAGATTGTTTTACATCAGCAGCTCCTGCTTTCTCAGCACGATTAATAGATCTACCTTGTTTAGTGGCAAAGTTAGGCATTTCTAACTCATCAAGCTTTTGCGATTCATTAAGTAAGTCGTTTATTTTCATCTGATGTATCCATTAATGTTATATGAAAGTATTTATTACTTTTTATATCAGTTAGTGTATTAACTTCGTTAATACAAGTTTTCGCTAACGCTCAAACTACTTACACTTCGTTTTAATTAAATAATTTATATATGAACAAGCAATATTACGAATGTAATATTGTATTAATTTCATGTAGATCGTTTCAGTCAGACGGAACTATTTCTAGCTCCGTCGTCTTTAAGATAAACTTCATGTGAGTCT
>Ga0222674_1000274_pt1 | contig 22119 bp, 18 predicted proteins | sample AntAcemetagen866_FD_179804 | JGI IMG/M metagenome (GOLD analysis project Ga0222674, IMG submission 179804) | Saline water microbial communities from Ace Lake, Antarctica - #866 | ecosystem: Environmental > Aquatic > Non-marine Saline and Alkaline > Saline | place: Antarctica: Ace Lake...
GACATAGAAATTCTAGCTAATCGCCACCGAGTTTACGAACAGGCAAAGAACAACCGACCAGATCGCTGGAGCGGTAAAACAAGAAACTGGGATAATATTAAGGAAGTTTCACTAAACTGCTTGAAAGGAAAAAAAGATTCATGTAACAAGATGGCAGCGTAAGTCTATGCGGCAACTATCCTGAAATTTTCCGCGAAACTTTCTGATCGTAATATATCCTCCAAACTAGATGGGCTTACCGCCGCAGCTAATAAAATCAATTTGTTATATAATAATCATGATGGCGATATTTTTGCCGCTGATGTTATTTTTGAAACGACTAAGAGTAATTTTTGTGACTAAATATGGCTGGTTGTTTGTTTTTATGCTGACTCCGATTAGCGCATATTCTGCTATTTTACGCCATAATATTCTCGAAAATCACAGTGCAGATACCACACAATCTCAAGGTCTATGCCAATCATTTAAAAGTACTACTAAAAGGTTAATATGTTTACCCCTTCCTTACGCCCCACAAAAAACAGGGCAAATTCAAATAAACCTAGGTTTGAAAGCTAATGAAGATGCCATAGAGTTAATTCGTCGTGCAAACGATCGAGATGTCGATAAGGATTATCTTGATAGGCTCTTCAAAGATAGTAATTTTCAAAGCGCATCTGGCTCTACAAATGTTCTGGCAGCATATAGGAATACTGGTCTTAGCTACACACCATTACAGTTTGCCGGTGCATTTAAATTGGTCAACCCTAGCTTGCCATTTGTACACCTCAAATCGGTGAACCAGAGTGTTTTCAGATTATCCCACTATTTTATTTTTGATAACTGGATTGGCAATGATTACGGCGAGATTATCTTTGCACCGTCAGTGTTTTACTACCGACGTTTCTGGGTTAAAGGTGATTTTGACCTGCTATCCATTACGGGCAAGAAAGTTGATAAGTTAATTAAGAAAACGAAAAAAACTGGGCAAGATGCAGATGCAAGTATTTCTCTCTTGTCAAAGCATTGGTTTCTACCGGGTGTAACATTGAAGGTGAGTAATATCGCCGCGGGGACGGATTGCGAAACCTGCGATAGCGATTTTTTTAATTTAGAAAGTCATTACCTAACCAACAGCTCTATTTCGTCGTATTTTTCGGTGTCACATCCCATTGGACAGTCGCTACTGGGAGCTTCGATGCCTTTTTGGGGTGTTTATGAGGACCTTGATGTATTGAAGATCGCCGGGAGCTATATATTTCGACTGTCGAAGCTCCATTCGTTTGTTTCAATGTCGCCCTTGATGAGGTCCTTTGGTTTTATGTTTGAAGCAGAAAATTACCGCGTCGGAATTCAGTATACTAACGAGAAACAGGATAATAGTTTTCAATTGCAAAGGGTTGATCAGACTTATGTGTTTGCAAGCTTCTTTATATAGAGTTTTTAAGAACTTAGTTGTGATGCTTTCGTGTCTATGTATCTTGGCGACGAATAGCTATGCACAGCGTCCGTCAAAAACACATCAAATTGATAAAACGAGCAAAAAACCAATAGAGAGCGACCCTCAGAAAGACCAGCTGTTCAAACAAAAATACAAAGATATTCTAAAAAAAGAACAAAGAAATGATCGACAGGTTTCTCTTATTGAAGATGTGGCAGCGGGTGTGGCAGCTCTGCTGATAGGTCTTTATGGCTATTACAACGATGATAGAGGAGTCCTCACTAAGATTGCTTATAGTGCCACTCAGACAGCCGGCGTGTTACTTATAAGTAAGTCAGTTTTAGAAGCTAATAAGCCTAGCCTTCTTTTACTGACAGATAAGCATCTTCGTAGAAAAGGTGAGTTGGAGTATCGAAACTATCAACGTGGTGTCGTACGTATCACTAATAGGATGAAAATTGCCGAGTATAAGCAGTTAGCCTATACGTCAGGTATCTTATCTTTGATATATGGATACAACGGTTACCGAGAAGAAGAAATAAAAGGGTTAAAGAACGTATTTTATTTTCTTAGCTTTAACTTTCTGTTGGTTTCAGTATCAAATACCTATAAAGTTTTTTCTTCTGACCCTGCTCTGGATGCTCCCCTCCGAAAGAGTAAGAACAAGCTCAGTCTTAGTATTCTCCCCTTTCCTACTGTGACATATACTTTCTAGTATTCGGTTTTGGTCTGTTGGAATTCTTTTTGGTTTATGTCTAAGCTTTCAAAGCGTCTTGCCATTCATCCGGTTTAAAACCTACTAACTTAGATTCATTGTCTATGATTAAAAAAGGCCGCTTTACCAACCGTCCGTTTGTAGCAAGTAAATCAACCAGCTCTTGATTGGACATGTCAGGAAGTTTTTGGCTTAGGCCAAGTCTGCGGTACTCTTGTCCGGAGGTGTTGAGGACTTTTTTTCGTTCGCCTTCGTAGGCTTGGATCATTTGTTTGAGTTCTTTTTTAGTAGGGGGCTTCTCAGTAATGTCTACCGACTGAAAGTCTAAGTCTAAACCGGCTAGGTATGAATTTGCTTTGCGGCAGGTAGAACACTTCCCATAACCATACACTTTTAATTTCATTGATCTCTCCTATGATTGTTCTGATCGAATAATACTTATGTAAGTAGAGACCATAATGTCTTCGACACTGGCTCCTCTCGATAAATCTGAATAAGGCTTATTGGTTCCTTGTAAGATAGGGCCAAAAGCTTGGAAGCCTCCCAGGTACTGAGCAATTTTGTATCCGATGTTTCCCGAATTTAGGTCTGGAAAAATGAGGATGTTAGCTTTGCCGGCAAGGGGGTCTCCCGGACATTTGCGTTGACCAATCTCGGGGTTTATAGCTGCGTCAAACTGAATTTCCCCGCTAGAGGTGATTTCTGGATAAAGTGAATTAAACTTTTTTGCGATGGTTGATACTTTTTCGGCTAACGGATGGCTAGCTGAGCCTTTTGTCGAGAAGGATAGAAAAGCCACAGCAGGTGGGCTGCCGTCTCCAATCCTCTGCCAGGTTTCGACAGAGCAGCGGGCGATATCAATCATTTGGTCTTCGGTAGGAACGATGACCACTCCGGAGTCAGCAAATAAAAAACTTTGAAAAGTCTGATCCTCAATTTCCTTGATCATCAGGAATGCGCCGCTAACAGTTTTGTTGCCAGGAGCTAAGCCCACGGTTGCAATAGTGGCTCTAATAACTTCGGCAGTGGTACTAACCGCTCCTGCTAGTGCGGCATCGACTTTACCTGCATTAAGAAGTCGTCCAGCAGTGACGAGAGTGGTCTCGCCGGTGGGGCCCTCGATAAACCTCAGGTGGGGCTCAAGGGCCGAAAAATCTACGTGATGACCCTCACAGGCAGCTATAACTTCCTTTCGGACATTGGCCGTATGGACAAATTTAACGGTTCTTTCAGAGATTAAATTTGAGGCAGCTTGCAATACCCTATGATCTAAAATCTCCGGTAGGGCGATTGACTTAGCTAATTGGCAGCAGCGATTTTTGAGTTTGGAGACAAAAGCGTTGTCTAGGTATGTCATTGAAATGCCTCGTATCTTATTAGATTTTTGTCTGAGTAAAAAATAACCAATTCGGCACAATGACTGCTGTCCAGTGTCTTGCAAAGACAAAAACCGTATTTATCCACAGTTGTTGTGGATGGTCTATCTAGCAAAGAATTTTGGGGTTTCCCCAATAACTAGAAAACATAGAGGCGAAATTCTGAAGTTTTCTGGAATCTTTACTAAACAGGTTCCCATAAAATGCCGAAAGAACCTCTGATAGGTATATTGTAGCCTCCGATTCAATGCAAAGGATTTGTACGTAGTGATCGTTCTGATTCTAAAAAACAAGCAGCTAGGCAGTGATCTAGCTAAGGCCCTCAAAGAAGAGGGTGGCCGAAAAGTTAAAGTTATTGACCCTGATAAGGTCGATTACCTTGAAACTTTATTCGATAACTCTGTAACAGCAGCTGTTATTGACCGTCATCTACCCCATTTAAAAGGCCAAGCGTTTACAGGTGTTATTAATAGCATCGCTCATAAGGTTCCGATGGTTTTGATCGATGAGGACACGACCAAAGGAAAAGCTGGAATTTCACCTAGTGTCCAAAATGATTTGAGCGATATCGTGACTGTTCTGCGCAAAGCTAACTACGCGACGGTTATGGCTACTCTTGAGAGCTGTGGTGTACTTAGTACCAAAGCAAAAAAGGGCGTTGGTAATTCTGTTGCGTATTATAACCCTCATATTGCTACAAAAATGTTAGTCAAGAATGAAGGGCTTGGAATTCTGAGTATCGATGCTTCCAGTTTTAGAAAGATTGAAGTCGAGTATGGTAATGAAGTTTACCAGAAAGTTAAGGAAGTATTTCAACTTCTACTTTTCGAAATGTGGGGGAAGCCCGGATGTTTTAGAGCTAGCGATGTTTTGTGTCGCCGCTCAGATCACGGTAACCTCTATTATGTTTTTATGAATCGATCGCGCAAAACTACTCCGCTTCCCCTTCCGGGAGTGCTAGAGGAGGTTGCGGATAGATTGAACCGAATCATTCAGAATGCCTTATGGACTGAAATGACTCTACCAGCGAGCAAGAAACGCCTTCCACCTGGTATCAAAGATATGCCGAATGTCGTGGTAGGGTTTGCCAGTGCGATGTATAATCCCTGTTTGGACCCACTAGAAACGGTTAGTTCTGCTATTGAGCATTGTGGTAGATCTGCACAGATCCAGGCTGTGCGGATGAAAAATCGCTATCGTGAAATGATGACTACCTTGATTCAGGCGGGAGATTTACTCTACCCTAATTATCAAGCGGTTTTTAGACTCCCCTCAATTAAAAAAGAAGAATACCTCAAGTCTGCGCAGAATGAGTCTATTCACCCTCTCCAAGATCACCTTTTTGGGTTTGAAGCCTTGGTAAGAGTGAGGATGGATAACGTAAAATCGACTATGGGACAATCGGTCGAAGTCCTGGATCCAAAGTTTATGCGACCAGATGTATTATTTAAAATTGCTCAGATGACAAAAGTTGCGTTGGAGCTTGATCAGTCTTGCATGCGGCATGCTATTAAGTACAGTACCGGTTTACCGGGTGTTCTTATGGTCAATATATTACCTAGGAATCTGTATTTCATTGACTATTTAAAAGATATTCTTTCATCGAAGAGTGAGATTATTTTAGAGATCTCTGAAACCGAAATGATTCATAATCTCGATTTAATTGAAAAAGTCCAAAGTGAAATTTCTGGACAAAATATTCAAATTGCTGCTGATGATTTCGGTAAAGCCTATGCTAGCCTTGACCGCGTGATTGATATGAAACCCAATATTATAAAATTTGATCGAAGTCTCATACAGGATATTCATCAAGATCCAGTGAAAATCGCATATTTAAATGGTTTGGTTCAAGCGGCTCGTATTATGAAAACTCAGGTCCTTGCTGAAGGAGTTGAGAAATGGGAAGAGTTGGAATGTTTACAGAAAATGGGCATCGATTTTGTCCAAGGATTTTTGTTGCATAAGCCTCAACCCGTAGAAATGGTACTTGATCAGTTGAATATCGATATTGACTCTGAAGAGATAGATAGTGTTGCTTGATATATAATAGCTCTAGCGAACATAAATATACTTCGGTGACATTAGGTGTTATCAAGGGATTCCCGACGCAGATATGCTGCTGGAATGACGGTGCTTCGTGATCTATAGGGAATGATAGTGCCGGCTCTATTGAGGAAAATCTTTGAAACATTATTACAAATCTTTTTTTAATTTCCTGAATGTAAGAGGGTCGTCAGCTTGTCACCGAGTTTTAGCTGACCAACACTCCGATGAATCTTCCGGTATACCAAAGAAATTTTCTGTAGGGGTTTGGAACACTTTTAAGGGTGGTGCCAGAGGGTTTGATCAGGATTTTTTAAAGATATATGAGAATCATGATATTTTATGCTTTCAAGAAGTACTTATGAACGATGGAAGCTTCTGGGAGTTAGATACTCGGTTGAGAAACTTTGTCTTTGCATCAAGTTACCAGCGGCGCGACCAGTTGTTTGAGGGAGTGATGTCGCTTGCTAACACGGCGGCATTAGATACTTACTATCAAGTTCCTAGTCAGAGAACTGAGCCGTTTTTGAATACTCCCAAGACTAGTCTCGTGACTGATTATGCTTTTAATAATCGATCTGAAAAACTTCGAGTAATAAACTCTCATGCAATTCTTTTTCGCCGGTTGTCGTCATTTGATTCTGAGATTAGGAATCTTGTTGATCATATATCGAGTCATTCGGGCCCCGCTATTATGTGCGGTGACTTTAATACTATTACTTCCAGATATTATCATGTGCTAGCCGAGCAGCTGTTAAAACTTGGGTTTCGGCCGGCTGTTTTAGAGAATGAGTTTAGGAAGAAACATAAATCTTTAGATCATATTTTTTATCGTGATCTAAAGTTGATTGAAGCTAAGATTGATACGGAGATTAAAGGCTCCGATCATCCGTTTCTGAGGGCTATTTTCGAACTCTAATGAAGTTATTTAAGCTCCATTTTAATAGATGTTCTGCAGCCGTCGCAGTTAATATAGTGTGGCCAGGATTTGGTGGTTCCGTCTAATCTAAATTCATTTGTACAATCCGGGCATTTTATCGACCCCTGAAACTCGGTGCCGGTTGCAAAAACTTTTGAGACTACAAAGAACACGACAGGTGCGCCGAGGATGGCTGCTGGCACGGAAACAAAATGAACAATGGGAATGAATATCGTTAGCAGGCCAAAACCCAGAACACCACCTGCCCATTTAAGTGCTTTGGCCTTGGCTTGCATCTTGTCCCAGTGGAACAGGTCTAAGGTGGCGGGGGTGCTTTTCCCGGAGCTTGTAGTTAATTCAAAGTTTCTTCGTTCCTTCATTGGTAGTGTCCTCCTATGTCGCCACCTTCTTCATCTTCTTCGAAGTCAGAGATGCTATCGATTGAATCAATGAGAGTGTGTTCTTCTTTGACGCGGCCAATTCCTGAATTTTCACAAAACTCGGCGATATCGTCTAGTGTGTTAGAAATTTGTTGCTCTGTACGGTGTAAGAGTGCGATGGCGACGCTTGCATCGCCATCTTTAATGGGGCATGGAGCTACAGAGGCTTTGAATTTCTTTCGCAATTTTTCGCACAGACTCGATAGCGCCTTGCTATCGTGAGGCGTGCTAGTATCTAAATCAAAACAAAGTTTGGTCACAGCAAAGTACATATTTAGATTCCTATTAGGTGGTTATTGAGAGGGGATCTCTTAGGATTTCCTCTCGTAAGCTTTTGGCATTTCGACTAATCTCTCCCAAATTAGCCTGTTTTAAAGACTGTAGATACGAAGCGACTCTGTACATCAATGATACCAAGTCTCCTTGTGCAAATTTTTCATTTACTACTTGTTGTTGAAGCTCTGCCCATGGGGTTCCTTGTATCCAAGCCTTAATTGCAAAGCCTGCCTCGGGGAGTAGGTCTCGAATAATCGGATGTTTACGTTGTCCGTGAGGAGGGTCATAAAGCTCCGGGAATAGGTCCAGGGGATAAAGCTCGGTGAGATCCTCTTCGAGTTCTTCTGGATCAAATGGTGGTTTGTATCTTTCGTTTGATCCGGGAGATTTAAAGCGCGCTAAGCTTAAGCATGCCATTAGTTCTGCGCATTCAGTTAGGTTAAAGGTGTTACTGGAAGCAGAGAGTAGGTTGTGAGCAATAAGCAGGCCACCGGGCTGCGGGAAATACTTCGCCATTTCTCCATATTGACTTAGTTTGCCAGTGTGATCCAGTGCACCGATCACATGAAGGTGCAGCTGGAGTGCTGCTAGATCATTTTGTGATTTAGCGTTGATATAGCGATGACAGTCATTTCTATGTGGGCATTCGTAGCAGAGAGAGGGATGCTTTTTTTTGTCTTCAAGCAGGTGGTTAGCAAATTCGTATGCCGGTGTAATACATGGGATACTTTTCTCTTTAAGTTTCGCTAATACCCGAGATTTTCTAATCAATCCGAGGTCTAGCCCAGAATCAGAGAATCTTCGAAAACTCTTGGCGTAGAAGTTTTCGATGTCTTTTTCGCTAAGTCCCTGACCAACCAACCCTAGGAAGGTCGTAGGGTCATTTTTAAGTCGTGATCTACAGTCACTTCTTTTGGCTTTGGCTAACGTCTGATATGCCGGTAAGCTAGGCCAAATACTAAAGCCGATGATATCTTTACCCCGTCTACCCGCACGACCTAGCATCTGCAGAGTTTCAGAGGCATCATACTTGCTGAAGCCTTGCTCGCCTGGTCTTTGGTAGTCGCTGATGCAAGCTGATTTTACCGAGAAGTTAATTCCGATACTTAAACCCATGGTCGCCACGCAGTAGCGTAGTGATCCAGATTTTAGGGTTGCTTCAATTGCAGCTCTGGCTGAGGGGGTTAAACCACTGTGATGGTAAGCTACGCCGTAGGTTTGGATCATAACTCTTAGGCTTTGATCGATAAAGTTTAGAGCTTTGGTTTCTTCGTGTTCTTTTTGTAGGATCTCACCAATTTGTTCTCGGTGCTCCAGGGGTAAAGGTTCTAATATTTTAGCTAGCTCTCTTGCTAGTCCTTCAGTCGACTTTCTTCTTCCAGCGTAAATAATGCAGGGTGTGAGGCCGAGAGGAATCAGTTTGACAAGACGCGGTGCCAAATGCTTATGAGGTAATGGCATCAATTGTGTGCTTTTACTTTTTTCTTTTTTATCTAAGATCTTCTGAGGAATTTCGGATGCGAGTAACCATTGTTCCTTGAAGTAAACTAAATCTGTCAAGGGCACCGGACGGTGTTTGGTTTGTATAAATTTGCAGGGTTTTTGATGGATTTTTTCTAACCATCGGACGAACTCCTCACCGTTTTCCACTGAAGCCGATAATAATAATAACTGGCTGGAGGGGGGAGTTAAAATAATAGCCTCTTCCCAAGCGCTCCCTCGGCTACCATCTGCCATAAAGTGATACTCATCGAAGATCACTAGGTTACGGTTTAGATCGGGGTCGACGCCTAGTAAAGAATTTCGATAGGTTTCGAGCGTGGTGACGATGATGGGTGCCGGTAAGTTTTCTTTTAAATCACCCGTCGCTATTCCGACGTTGTTTTTGCCAAAAGTTTCGCGAAATTCTCGGAGTTTATCGTTCGATAGGCTTTTTACGGGAGTTGTGTAGGCAGCGCGGAAATTGTTATTTTCCATTTTCGCAGCAAAGAAACTTTCGACGACTCTGGTTTTACCTGCCGTAGTCGGTGCATCAACGACTACATTGTAGCCTTCCATGAGAGCTTCGTAGGCCTCTCGTTGCCAATCGTCTAGTTGGCTTAAAGACGCGAGAGACCCAACTGAAGTGGGAGCCGGCGCGGCGATATTAGAAGCTTGTTCCAGCCAACCGGTTATCTGACTTTCGGTACTACTAAATGCGCTTGCGAGTTGTGCCCGCATGCTCTTGTTTAGGTGTAGGTCGTCATCTTCTACACTGGGTGACGGTGTTGAGGATCTTCGAGAATTTTTTTTCGATCCAGCCTTTTTCTTACCGGAGGGGCGGGCCCCCCGTTTTCTATTTTTTTTACTCAAATTTTTCCAACTATCCTCTACAAAGAGAAGATCATTTCCCGGTAACGGGGAAGAGACCAAAGATCATCATCTATATTAAGTTCAATTTGATTGGCAATATGACCAATCTGCTCTAATGAGGCCACCCCTTCAAGTGCAAGGTCATGGCCTAGTTTTACTTGGTCTTCTTGATTCCTACATTTTTCGATCAGTATCGAGAGTTTTTCTTTTTTTGCAATTAACTCATCGGTTAACTTGCAGAGTTTTTCTAACTCTTTCTTTTGTACGGAACTGTAACTTCCTAAGGCCTCTTTTAGACTGTCAGCTGTTTCGCTACGTTGTTGAAGTTGTGCGTGAGCAGCCGGTAAGACGTGATGCATTACCATCTCTAATGACGTTTCAAGTTCGATCATACGGATTTTATTATAACGCTCAATTAAAACGTTATAACGCGACTCTAATTCGTCAGCGCTATCATAGATTCCAAGTCCGACCATGAGTTTTTTTGTTTTCTCGTCTCTAATCGCTTCAAGCGCGCTTGGAGTATCTTTTGCTTCTTTTAATCCTCTTGTAAGTGCATTTTGGTGCCACTCTTCAGAGTACCCGTCGCCTTCAAAACAAATAGTTTTCACCGACTCGTAGGTCTCTTTTATGACTTCAGTGATTTGATCTTTGCTAGGATTTCCGTCTGGAGCTTTCTCTAGAAGCATTTGATTCATCTTTTTAAGAGAGTCAGTAACTGCACAGTTTAAGAAGGTCGTCGGATAGCTGACACTTTGGGATGAACCAAGTGCGCGAAACTCAAATTTATTACCGGTGAATGCAAAGGGAGAAGTTCTGTTTCTATCGGTGTTGTCTTTAGCGATGACAGGAACCCTAGGTAAGTCAAGGTTGATTTCAGTTTCTACACCTTTAAAGGGAGAAGGGTCTCCAAGTTGATCAAGTACGTTAGTAAGAGTTTCTCCCAAGAATACGCTCATGATTGCTGGTGGTGCTTCGTTAGCACCGAGTCGGTAATCGTTTCCGGCCGACGCAACCGATGCCCGTAAGATATTACCCCAATCATAAACAGATTTGACGGCGGCAGTTAGAAAGTACAAAAATCTAACATTCTCTTCGGGGTTATCGCTTGGGTCAAGTAGGTTGTTTCCTTTTTGGTCTGCCAGGGACCAGTTGAGGTGTTTCCCGGAACCGTTCATATCTGCGTATGGTTTTTCATGGAACAAAGCTACGAGGTCATGACGTTTTGCAACCGTCTTGAGCACCTCCATGACTAGTTGATTATGATCTGCGGCAATATTTGCAAATTCAAAGATTGGTGCGGCTTCATACTGAGCAGGAGCTACTTCGTTATGTCTCGTTTTACACGGTACGCCTAATTTAAATAATTCATACTCTGATTCCATCATGAAATTTAAGACACGAGATTTTATAGAGCCAAAATAATGGTCGTCTAGTTGCTGTCCTTTGGGAGGAACTCGTCCCATAAGAGTTCTACCAGTCAAAACTAAATCTGGCCTCATCTCGTAAAGTGCGCGATCGATGATAAAATACTCTTGCTCGGGACCACATGTTGCTACGACATGTTTGGCATTTTTATCGCCGAGTAGCTTTAACGATTCTGTCGCTGCATCACTAATTGCTGTAATTGAACGGAGTAGGGGGGTTTTCTTATCTAACGATTCGCCACTATAAGAGATAAACACGGAAGGGATGCATAGTGTCAGGCCATTTACAGTTTCCATTAGAAACATCGGTGAGGTTGCGTCCCATGCCGTATACCCCCTAGCTTCAAATGTACTGCGGCGACCCCCAGAAGGAAAGCTTGAAGCGTCGGGTTCTTGTTGCATAAGTAGTTTGCCAACGAAAGATTCAACAGCTTTGCCGTCTTTACCTAGTGAAAAGAAAGCATCATGCTTTTCGGCTGTTGCTCCGGTTTGAGGTTGGAACCAGTGGCAATAATGAGTGGCGCCTTTAGCGAGAGCCCAATTTTTAACCGCCTCAGCAACCCTATCCGCCAATTCTCTAGTTAATTTACGTTTGCTAGGAGATACTTCTCTCAGATGAGCAACATCAGCTGCGGATATGCTCTGCTGCATGAGATCCCACCCGAAGGTGTTACATCCGAAGTATTCCGATACCGGGACTGGAGTGCCGTCAGGTCGTCTGGGTCTTTCGAACTCCCTGATTTTTCTAGAGTTTGCTTTGGCAAATGCTGTATTTCGGGAATAAGCTCTATTTCGCGAAAACATCTTGTTTCTCCTTGTGGCGAAAAAAAAAACTTGATCCAGTTTTCATCGAATATGACTGATAATGCAAGGGTTTTATTGAGATTGATTCTTGTTAGGAACTTTACTAAAATAGGAGTTCAGCCCTTCTTTTGGATATACTCCTCAAGCTCAATTCAATTTTTAAGAGATTAAAATTTTTATTGCAGTAATAGTGAGTAAAAACCAGCCAACTATTAGTATTGAACCGCCAATCGGAGTCACAATTCCTAACCCGCGGTTGTCTGTTAAAACAAGTAGATAAAGGCTTCCGCTAAACAGCAACGTGCCAAGAACAAAGCAAATACCTGAAGACGCTAGAAACCAAGATTCAATTTTAATTGAAAGAATTCCAACAAATAGTAAGGCTAACGCGTGGTACATTTGATAACGAGCGGCGGTTTCGAATACAGCCAGGGACTCAGCTGGTAGGCGGTTTTTAAGCGCGTGAGCACCGAAAGCCCCAAGACCGACTGATAGTCCGCCTAATAATCCACCAATTGTTATCCAGAGACTCCACCACATAGTCATTCAGGTTAACTAATCTTTATGTAGTCTGGCAAGCGCGGATTTTATCTTGGGTGCTAGCTGCTCGATGGGGGAATCCGTCTTAATAACGAAATCTGACCGAGCGGCTTTTTCTTTAGCGCTTAGTTGGCTCGCTATGATTCGTCTCGCTTGTTCTTGTTCGAGCTTGTCACGCTTACATAATCGGCGTAATTGTTCTCCGGAAGGACAGTAAGTACACCATACCTCCCGGTACCTATTGTATGTTCCCGTCTCGATTAGCAAGCTCGCCTCGTAGAACCAAAATGTGGGATTTTTTATGATTCCTTGCTCATCAAGATTTTTAATCAGCAAGTCGAAAATGATGGGATGAAGAATCGATTCTAAAATATCTTTCTTGTCATGGTCATCAAAGATCATGTCAGCCATCTTCTTTCTATCTAAGCGACCTTTGTCGGTAAGGATAGAGGCCCCGAACTTATCTACGACTTCTGCTAACCCTCGGCTTCCGGGTGCGACCGCTTTTCGGGCAAGCTTATCTGCATCTATGACATGGTACCCTAAATCACGTAGAATCTGAGCGACTGTAGACTTACCGGTTGCAATACTCCCGGTTAATCCAATGCCGTATTTTTTTAGCACTTCAAAGTACTGCACCTAAAATCCCCAACTCATTTTTACGCCAAGATATGGATTTATATTTTTATGTTTCAAAATTGCTTCTTCGTCATAAACAAGACCCACACTTATTTTAGCTGGTCTTGGTTGATAGTGGTGAGAAAATTCTTCATTATTTTCCGAATCACTTTCAGGATCAAGGGTTTCTAAGGAATCTTCATCAATTTCATCGTCATCGGAATTGTTGAGCATATCCTCATCGCTGTGATCTTGAGCTTGGATGTCTGGATTAGAATAGTCAAACCCTAATGAATGGTTGTCTGAGTTTTCATAGTTTGGTGCGATATTATGGTTGTCTGAGTTTTCGTCATATAGACGGTAGTCTTGAAGATCTTGGTTTCTGTATTTCTCTTCGATCGTTGCCGTAAGACCAGGTTGTCTGAGCCCTAGGTGAGGCTGGTTTATGTCTTCGGTCGGTGTGTAGTCGCTAAGGAAACGACGGGATTTTCGGCGAGAGGTTTTTTGTTTTCTTGGAGGAGTCGGGGCATTTAAGATAGCCTCTCCAACTCCCGCTGCCCATAAGCCGACAAAGCCGTAAAGTCCCATGTCTTGTTGGCTTCTCTTACTTGATACGTAGCTTGCGGTCTCTGATTCAAACTGCTCTTTTTCCGCATCGGTGACGTCATCTCGCTCGAAGAAGGTTTGAGCGTCAAGGATTGCTTGGTCAGCGTCATTCTTGTTTTGCCAGTACCAATAGAGTGCGAAGGCTTCGGCTGCTAAGAAAGCACCACCTAGGATGTTTTTGTCGGCTTGAAACTGGCCGGCACCAAAGGGTAGTAGCGAAATGAGTATGTTTGGTTCTTTGTACTTGGTCGACTTCTTTCTAGTACGTGAAGATCTACGTTTTTTTCTGGAACTTTTTTTCCTTGGCGCATCCGAGAAGCCACTATCAGAATTTTTGTATCCATCCATTTCCGGTATTGGAAGCGGTTCGGGAGTTGCTGGAGGTGCGACCGGAGCTGCATATACAGGTGGTGGACTGTAAGGCGCCGCGTATGGGTTAGCTTGCGGATAAACCGGTGCGGGAGCATAGGGCTGAGTTGGGTATGGATATGCTGGTTGTGCGTATCCTGGTGCTGCAAGGCCATAGGGATTGTAAGCAGGTTGTTGTTGCATATATGGTTGTTGCGGTGGTGCAGCGTATGGCTGCGGCGTTTGGTATTGTGGTCGTTGCATTGGTGCAGCAGCGGGCGGTAGTGGATCGGAACTCTCACCAAATAGATCTTCACCCGGATTGGGTAAATAGACGCCCTTAGCTTGGGATCTTTTTGGCTGCGCCTTTTGTCTTTGCTGCCGAGTTGGAGCTTTCACGATCGGTCTTGGTTTCGGTTTCGGTTTCGTTAGGTTAATCGTGTAGGTGTTCTTCCTTTTTGGTAGCACCCTTAACTTCGCTCTTTTAGTGATAAATCCAGGTGCCGACAATTGAATGACGACCACTCCCGGGTCAGATTCAATAAGGGATCCGATGTTACCGGCAAGAATACCGTTAACTGTTAAGGTTGCACTTGGTACATTTGATTTAATTAGCAAGTAAGTGGTTTTTGTAACGACAGATTGCTGGCTAGCTGTCGGTCTTCTCTTTTGTCGGCCTTTGCTCATTTTTGATTTGATGGCATTAAAAAATGGTAAAATTCGTTCATCTAAAACTTCTTTGGAAGAAATGGTTGTGGACGGGTAATAGGCGATCGCTCGTTGGAAAGACGCCTGTGAAGATTTGGTCTTTTTTAACATGTATTGGGTGATGCCTAAATATTTATATATTGTCCCGATGGATTTTCGGTTTTGTTTCTTATTTTTCAGAGCTGATGTCAGGGCAAACTCGGCGCCGCGAAAATCTCCTCGAGAATATTTCTTGTAGCCGATACTCAACGTCTGGGCACTGGCTGGCTTCGGAAATATTACCGGTACGAATACAGCTAAAGCGAATAATAAAACCCCACCACGCCAATGTTTTTTGGCTGAAGTGTCGAGGATTTTTATAAATGCGCTTAGCATGTGCTATCGTCCCTTTCTTAAAGTGATCATAGGAGCAGATGATCGTTGCCCAGGGTTAAGTTTTAGCGTTCGTGAGTAAGTTCTATATCCTGTTCTTCTTAACTCTATCGTTCTTGAACCAGCTAGTACTTTGACCCATCCACTGCTTGTTGTTTTATCAATGGTGGTACCTACTCTTTTGCCGTCGACATAAATTTCCGCAGCTGGTTGTGAACTGATACGAAAGTAAGCCGGCTTGTTTACGACGCGAGGTGGATCTTTTTTCACTGGTGGGCGCGTAGTAACTGGTGTTCTTTGGGTCGGTGTTACGGGTGTACTTTTTTGAGTATTATCAACGCTCTCTTTTTGAGGGTAAGGGTATTTTTTATAGATTGGCTGCGGTCTAGGTTGTCTAGTAGGTGTTGGTCGTTTGATGACTTTACGAGGGGTTGGTTTTTTAGATGGCCGTTTTTTGGTTGTATTTTTGCTTTGGTTTTCACTTTGTATTCTAGGTATCTGCTTAACTCGAATATTTTGAAGTCTTTCTTCCGAAATTCTTTGTGTGGTGGGGCTTAGGTTGATGTGGAAGTAGTAGAAGCCAATGACTGACAACGTTAACAACATCATGACAAGTAAAAATCCGACCACTAATGTTAAAGAATCATTCGGCTTTGACGCGTAGGTTACGTGCTTACTATATAATTTTGCAGAAGGTTGTCTGTGAGGCACCCTAGGTCTATTGTGTTTTTTGTTGTGAGGCTGATGTATAGCAGTTTCTTGACGGTAAGATCGTTGGTTAGCTATTTTTGGTGGTAGTATATTAATAGCTCGATCTCGTCTTTTACCCATACTTTGTGCAGCGGGTTGTGGTTGCTGAGCGGGGTGGTTTATGAGGTTCCTAACAGGTGTGTTAAGAGAATTTTGATTTTGTGATCTTATAGCTGATGATTGTTCTTGGTTGGACAACATTCTAGTATGATGGGTTTTAGTTTTTTCGGCTTTTGCTTGTTCGCTCTTCTTCTTGCCGAAGTTTACAGCTACGGTGGCTTTGTTAGTGAAGTCGAGTCGCCTAAGTCGTGCTTCAAATTTGTCTCGATCGATAAAGTATCGTTCTAGTTCAATATGACTTTCTTCGAAATGATGTTTAGCGAGAAAAATATCGATATCTTTAGCGAAGGTTCGGGCCTCCTGGTAGCGATGCATCGGGTGTTTCGCCATTGCTCTACAGATCATTTTATTTAAATCAGATGGAAGATTTGGGATGTGATGAATCGGTGGTCTAAATCTTCCTTCGCAAATTTTTAAGACGATATCGTGAGTAGTAGTTCCTACGTAAGGAAGCTTACTCGTAATGATTTCGTAGAATAATACTCCGAGACTATAAATATCACTTCTAGCATCGATCGATTTTCCTCGTATTTGCTCTGGAGACATATAGCTTGGAGAACCCATGAAGGTTCCGGTCATAGTCATCGATTGGACTCTGTTATTTTTGGCAATTCCAAAGTCCATCAATCTTATGCCGCCAGAATTTAGTACAAAGATGTTTTCTGGCTTTATATCCCGATGAATAATTCCGCCACTATGAGCAGCGTTGAGGGCTTTTAATATTTCCCTACAGATCATTGCTGCAATGATGGGGTGTAACCAATTCCCAGGAAAGCTTTTAGTATACTCGGATAGGTTTAACCCTAGCAATACTTCGGTAACCATCCACACATCTTCTGAATGTTCTCCTGAAAAGTCATAAACTTTTAAAATATTCGGATGGTTTAAAGATGATATCGCCTGCGCTTCATGAAAAAATCTTTTTCTAATATCTTGATTTCCGGACATGTGTTTATGTAAAAACTTGATAGCTACTTTCCGGCTAAGTTTTTCATCATAGGCGACGTAGATATTTGCCATACCTCCTTCGCCTATTTTATTTTGGATGCGATACCTATCGCCGAGGATTTTTCCTCGCATTGGCAGACCTCAATTTTGATTGCAGTTATCTAGGGGTTTTATCGGTAAGTTATTGGAATTTTTTAAGGGAATTGACAGCTTTATCTCGAATAGACTGCTTATTTGCACTATTTGAAGTAAATGCAACAACTAGCGATAAGTGCTGTTAGTTCAGCCAAGTGTAAATTTGAAGCTATTCAATGTCGTGGGGGAGGGTGTCATGGAATGATACGAATTGCTTAAAAGGGCTATAAAAACGGAGGTTTGTGACTGAGCCAGAATAGATGCAAGCATAGGTCTCTACTTGCTGTGCAAACCGACTTTTCTCCAAATTAACCTTCATGAGCTCACCCCAAACGGGATGAATCTTTTTTTCGCGATTTTCAATAATATTTTTGATTGTTTTGTTAAATGCTTTTAAAACGCCTTCTTTATCAGATACTTTATCGTCTAGTTTTTCAAGTTCACGTATCAGGTGAGAGGATTTTTTCTTGTCCTCTAATTCTGTTGTTTTTTTCAACTGAAAGTCTAAAGAACGTCTTAATGATCTGAGTTTTTGAAGTTCTTCATCAAGTACTTCTCGTTCTCTTAATGATTCTTGGATTTTTTCTAGCTCATCTTGAGTATCTTCGAGTTTTAAAAGTTCGTATTCTAACTCTTCTACGATTAGCATGGTTCTCCAGTTTACGAGTCCTTTTGAGCTAATGATATCCCCGTAAATGTGATCACCTACATATAGTATTTCATCACCAATCACCCCAGTCGCTTCTTGTAGTTTAGCTGCATTTCCTTTTGCGTAGACGCGGCCTTTTTCCAAAGTTCCCTTATGTAACGTTCCTTTGTTAGTTTGCGGGTCTATTTCTTCGAAATCATTTTTAGATGTGAAAAACTTAGGTTTTTGACCGGTAACGATCACTAGGTCGAAAAAATCTTGCCAAGATTTATAATCATCAGGAAGCGTGTCGCCTAAAAGGTAAGTCATAACAGCGTTAGTATATTCCCAGTCAGAGTTTGTTAAGAGGAATAAGCTTTTTCCTCCGCTTAATAACCGTATAAGAGCACTGCATAAATGCTTATCTTTTTTTATATAATGACTTGGTGTCGCCATGACTTTAGTTTTTATCGAGCCATCGGCATGACTTAGGTCAATGTACCGCCTTAGGTCGTGGTAAATTTCTGCGTATGATTTTTCGATACGCCCCGGATGACGATCCATGAAGTCCACTATTTCTACAAAAAGCTGGACTTCACTTAATGAGAAGAAAGTATCAACAGATTTTAAATTTTCAGCTTTGAAGCTTTCAGAGTTATAAAGCTTATGCCGTTCGTCCTTATCTAGTGGTCTTTTGCCGTGAAATGCTTTTTTAACATATTTGTGAGCATCGACCTTTAATAGGTTGCCTTTTTCATGGTCAACCAATAAACCTCTGATCACACTGTTTGGATCAAACTGTAGTTTTCCGAGTTCTTTCGGATATCCAGCGGCAATGAATTTATCTAAAGTTTTTTCAAACGCCAACGCTTCAAAGTTTATATGGTTATAAGGGGCCAACGTGTGGTCCATGTCAAATCCAATAGATTTGATTGACCCCATATTTAAAGACCTATTTACATAAATTTTCTGCCATTTTTTCAGACTCATGGGTTACCTTTTCGGTGGTCAGTGGAGTCGAATTTTAAACCCACTTGGACTCGTAAGGCTCCGCTTAAATCAAGGAGCTTTCGAGAGTAAACTACGGTTGCTGGTGTTTGTGTGTAGACTTCTCCATCGATCAAAATTCGTATCTTGTCAAATTTAGTTCCAGCCATAAATAGTTTGGAGGGTTTTGGACTTCTTATCGAAAGTCCCGAGGAAGACATATCCAATACATGTTTTGATAGAATGGTCTCCTGGTCGTATGGGTTTTTTATTTCACATATGACCTGTTCATCTATAGTGAAAGGAAACCGCTCGGTTTGTCTAGTTTCTTCGATTTCTGTTAACTCACCAAAGGGGAATAATATATTTTCTCCATCAGATTCGATTTTTGTACTACTAAACCTTAGCATGTTCGCTTGGAGGGAGAAGTTTTCTGACTTGGTGGTTTTACTAATGTGTTCTAGGGGAACCCGGTTTTGTAACGAAACATGATCGTTAGTAACCTCTAAGATGTAAGTCTGAAAAACAATATCAACATTTGAAGATGCAAAAGTCACCGGAGTCTTTTCATTCATACATTGCTGGAGTACTTCAAGACTATTTGGATTAATTCCCATACTTAATGGTCCTTCTTGGTAAGTGCGATATCACTAGCTCGTTCAACAAATCTCATGACTCTATCAACGTTAGGAAAAGCCATTGTATATGTGGCTACTATATTGTGTTCGGTACGCTCATATTCGGTTTGAGTAGCATTTTGATTGTTAACGTATGTGTATTTTATAGCAAGCCTTTTAAACTGAGCGTAGTTCCATGATAAACCGGTTTGAATAATCATTCCAGTATCGACCCGCGTGCATTGTTCTGGTTCTCGTGCTGAATGGGTGCTAACCGGTTCAAATTTACATCCTGCTTGTCTTGGGATAGGGATTTGATATTGATCCTGATAATAACCAGCTAAGCCATGTACACTGATCTTTGGATTATGGTCATACTTAATGCTTAAGAGTAAACCCATGCGTGTGTAGTCTTCCAAATAATCATTGTATATAAATTCATATTGAAAAGCTTCAGCAACGACTTCAATTTTTTGTTGTGGAAAAGGCATGCGGTGATTTATTCCGTAGCTCATGACTGGGGTAGTGCTGAAGCTATAAGTTTTGTTTGAGTGTTCAGGTATGTCTTCACTAAGCACTTTACGTAGGTAGAGATATCCTAGAGTATAAAAGTTTTTATAGTAGTTGAAGCCTATCCAGGGGATTAAAAGCGAGGTTTCCGATACTTTTGCTCGGTTTTGATCTACCTTATTTCCTTCGGGTCCGGGAATATACTCTGATCCTATAAACTTAAATTCCTGTTGTCCAAAAGCACCAACGTAAAGACTGTCGGTAATCTTATATCGAAGGTCTCCATAGAGCTGATGGGTTCTTTCTAGCAAGTCAGCCCTAAAGGGGAAGTATGAAATATAGTCAGTCATGTCATCAGAGCTTTTAATAAAGGTCTGATAGCGAGTGTCGTTGGTAATCCAGTCTTGTTTGTAATTGTAACCAATCCATGATGTAGCGCCGTTGGTGTAAATAGGTCCTAATCCGATTCCACCATATACCATCAAGTTATGTGCTGTAAAAGCAGCTTCTTTTACCCCAGTAGGTTGCTTTAAATCTGGTTCGTTTTGGCTCCCCATACTGTAATCGTAGCCTGTTTGGAAAAACCAATAATGAGGTTTGGGGTATAAAGAGTACCGTGAGTATTTAAATAATGACTCATCTAGATCTGGTCGAGGGTTTCCTTTTAAGTCGTTGATAAAAGTTTTATCGGCTAAGGATCGTTCGATTCTCATAATGGTTTGTATATGTGTCCCGGTTGGGAAGCGTTGTCGGTATAGTCCCACCCAATACTGAACTCGTTTAGTGTTTCTTTCTTGATATTCTAAAACTGCTAGCTCGTATACAGACCTTGCGGCGTATTGATTTATAAAATGAGCAGCTTTGGTTAAGGGTATTTTGGCTTTGTCAGGGTAGTTTAATGAAAGGTATATAAGCCCTTGGTAGAATTGGTTGTAGGATTTTTCCGAGGATCTCTTCTCCCATTTTTTTAAGTAGCTTAAAGCTTTAACAGGAAGTCCCGCGTAGTAGTATGCGACCGCAAGTCGGTTCCATGTGTTGGCATCTCTACGGCTTCCTCTGAGATACTTTCTGTAATAGGAGATGGCTTTACTAAATTTCTTTTCCGAAAAATATTTATTGGCTTGTTTCAGGTAGCTAGGATTGCTTTGTTTGCTAGGCGGTGCAAATGCTTTGCTTCCTACGAGAAGAAAACTTATAATAAACATACGAGTAATAAAATTTAACATTCAATAAACCTATCTTGGAAGCTGGCCTTTATGACTGCCAACCAGACGCACCCGTTTAAATTTGCGGGTATTCATTTAGCTGGCTCGAACTCCCAGAGAACAGCTGTTATTGTATTACAAGGTGACCCACTCCTAAAGCCTCTTGATATTATAGGATTATATGAAAAAATTGGCTCGCAGGGAAAACTATTTTCTGATGATCGGTTAGTAGGCATTTTAATGCATGAAGGTCCTTTAGAGCGTATTTTTGTTGATTGCCCCTTAAGTCAGCCACCCTGTGTTTCTTGCTCAAGGCTTACTTGCCCAGGGGTTACGGGCTGCGAGGATATTGCTGTCGCGTATATGCTTTCGCTCTCTCAGAAGCTTGAAAAACAAGGAAAACGTCGGAAAAGACCTATAAACCCTCAATCACAAAGATTGTGGGATGTTGAGCAGGTTGTCGCTGATCGGGTGTTTCTTGAACCTAGTTATAGTGCCAATATGGCTCCGTTAGTTACTAGAGCCCTTGTTTTGCAGCGGCGATTAAATAGTTTGGGTGATTCTTACCGTCTTCAGGAGACTTCTGTAGAAAAATCACTCATCCGATTGGCTAAGTATCTCCACCTTGAGCCTACGGACATCAAGAGTTATCGAAGTTTTGAGCACGGAGCATCGATTCGCGAAGACATCGTGTCTGCTTTAATTGATCAAAAGTGGCTCCGTGTGCCCGATCCGTCTGATAATAACTATTTAAATCAGATAGTTATGTCGCTGGAGATCTTTCAAAGTTTAATCGCAGCCATTGTAGCCTCATTATCTTGGAAGGGTTTGATTCAGAATAAACCCGATCAATATTTGGTTGATGAAGGCTGGGTGTATTTGCCGGAATTATCAGTGGAAATGACGTAATTTTATTTTTTATATGACTCTCTCAGACAAATTCTTTCAATAAAATATCCTAAAATTCAAATTTTGATCTCTCTACCTATAAAGAATCTCAATAATTTTCCGATATTAGGTTAGATATTCACTACTTTTAGGATTGCTTGTGCGAATAAAAATGTCCGGATTGACGCATGTCGGTCGCGTACGGAAAAACAACCAGGATTCATTCTATTTCGATAGCACTCAAGGTATTGCGATTGTTGCTGATGGTATTGGTGGGCGCAAAGGCGGAGAGATTGCTTCGCAGATGGCAGTGTCAGGGATGAAGGATGAATTCATTAAGGTAGAATGTTTACGAACGGAAGAGATA
>Ga0222674_1000280_pt1 | contig 21767 bp, 19 predicted proteins | sample AntAcemetagen866_FD_179804 | JGI IMG/M metagenome (GOLD analysis project Ga0222674, IMG submission 179804) | Saline water microbial communities from Ace Lake, Antarctica - #866 | ecosystem: Environmental > Aquatic > Non-marine Saline and Alkaline > Saline | place: Antarctica: Ace Lake...
ACCCATGAGAGTATATCTAGGAGAGGCAGATTTAGCTAAGGCAGCCTAGCGCTGCAGAAAAAAATAACCATGAGCATTCTACCTTAAGCTAGGTTGGAATTGGTCTTGACTGAGGGGTCCACTTTAAAACTCTTGATTCGGTCCTTTTAACTGATAGAGAGATTCGTTTGAACAATCAATGTTTTTGAGGAGTATTTTATGAAAAAGTCATTACGAGGTTTGTGTTTATTAGCGGTCGTATCAGCTCCAGCTAAGAGTGCTGAAGTCGAAATGCTAAAGGATGTTGCTATCAACCTTTGTCCTAAGGGGATGGCGGGATGTTATCCTACGGTAACGATTGGCCAAGAAAAGTCACGGTATTTATTAGGTCGGGGTTACGCTGAAGAGTTTCTTAAAAAACACGGTAACTTGGTTATCACTAGCCCTAAATCTGTTAAGGTGAAAGAAATTATGGGAGTAGTGGTTGTTGAAAAGGGTCACTTCCCTAACCCGAATGTCGAGTTCGAAGTTTTTAAAACAATTCGTATTGTAGAGTAGGGCAGAGACTGTCATTCCCAGTTGCGTAGGGAATCTCTTGGTAATACCTAAGGTCCCCGTTCGAAGCCCACTTATGTTTGTTGGGGATGGCTTGCTCTAAAGAAATTAGATCTAGTTTTATTTATATTTTTTTAACGAGTGGTTTCATCTTTAACTTCTCTTCTTTTTTTTTAATCATATTTTTGTAGGCCCAAAAAGCTTCAGCTGCGAGGTTTGGTCCCTTGATGTGCCATAGTTTGTCTAATACAACTACTGCAGCGACAACCACCTGAGGTTCGTCGAGCGGCATCATTCCGGTAAACCAAGTCGTCACCCCTTTAGGTGCATGACCAGTTAGGGTTCCTGTTTTACCTCCGACAAAGTTTCTTAGTCTGCGGTGTTTGCCTCGTCTAAATGCAAAAGAAGCGGTTCCCCCTCTTACCGTGGCATCCATGATACTTCGGATTTTAAGTGCGGTATCAACACTGATCAGTTGTTGGTCTTTTAGAGCCTTCGCAGATAACACCAGAGTATTGGGATCACCTTGGTTAACTTTTAGTGATCTTTTAAAAAGGTGCAGGTCTTTTTTAACTCCATTGTTTGCGATCGCCAAATTCATCCACGCACTATGAACGGCGCTCATCCCGACATAGCCAAACCCTGCGGCAAATCTACCTACGGAATGAACACTTGCGCGTTGTCCGGAAGGGGCATCCATAGGACTTGGATCGACTTTAAAGTCGCTGCCAATCATTTTGTTCCAAGAATATCGAGCGGCGAAGTTTTTAAGAGCGTTTAGCCCAATTTCATTGATTGCGAGCTTGGCGAAGTAGCCATTGCAAGATTGTCCGAAAGCTCTGCGTAGAGATAGTTTTCTTCTCGACCCACTGACTTTATCTTCTAGCCAAACTCCAGAAGGGCGAACACTACCGCAGCCTCCATTTAGCCCTACTTTTTCAGTCGGCTGGATTCCGGTAAGTTCGAAAACTGCACTGGCCACAACAGTTTTAAAAAGCGAAGCAGCCGGAAACCTCGAGTACAAAGCCGAGTGAGAGGTCGAGTTCCACTCTTTTGGGGATCTTCCCTGTGCCATTGCCAAAATAGCCCCGGTTTTGACATCGACGACGACTACTGCAGCAATTGGGTTGCCATGATTGTAGATATATCTAGTTAGATGGTTTTGTAGGTATGGGTTTAAAGTTGACTCTAGAGTGCTACCATCTGATATCGGGATTTGAACGTTAGTTTGCTCATCATTAGGTACGGGCAGGTTTGTCGGTAAGGTAATCCGCTCTACTTGTCCTAGTGCCAATGATGATATAATAACAGCTACTGAGCAAATCAATTGATTCATTAGTGGTCGCTTAAGCTAATTGTTTTCTGATACTCAAGGTTATTGTATACAATCCTTTACCAGTTTAGAATAAATAATAGTATATTTCCAATAATCCTAGGAGTTCTACCATTTTAGTCTATTTCTATTTTTTACGTGAAGTTATACCTCAGTTTCTGACTTCATTATGTATATTGAGCTCTGTACTCGTTGTGTCGCAGCTGGTGCGCCTATCTGAGGTACTGGTTACATTCGGGATTACCCTGGAAAATGTTCTTTTGCCATTCTTATTTATAATTTTGCCTTTTTTGTCGTTTACCATACCGATGGCCTATCTTTTTGGGGTTTTATTGGGTTTTAGTAGATTGAGTGCGGACGGCGAGTTTACGGCTCTACTTGCCGCCGGGTATTCTTTAGCTCGCGGTGCGGTTCCGATTATTTTGGTTGGTGGCGTTCTTTACGTGGTTGCAGCATTTTGTGCTTTAAATCTAGAGCCTTGGGGCAGGCGTGAGCTGACAGATTTCTACCACCGCAAGGCGGAGACGGAGTTGGACAATATTCTGAAATACCGCCTACAGTCTGGGGTGTTCTTGGACGATTTCTTGGGTTTTGTGCTTTACGCTGAAAGTATATCGCCGGACCGAACACATTTTGATCACGTGATGCTCGCTCCAGGTCGAAATCGTAAAGCAGGCCAGAATTTTACCTTGTTTGCTCCAGCCGGAGCCATTTTAGGCTCTGTTGAAAGTGGAGATCTCAAGATGACGTTTGACTATGGAACGATCTACTCTAGTAATTCAGAGAACGACCAAGCCGCGGTAATGAAGTTTAAGCATATGGAAATTGATATTCTTAGGATCTTTCAAGAACAGATTTTTGGATCAGGTGATGACTCGGGAGACTACCGAAGCTTTGGTCCGGTAGATTTATGGAATTATATCGATAAAGCTAAGGAGAGTATGCATAAATCTCGTAAAGATGAGTTGCATTACTATAAAGCGAGGTTTCTGTTCCACCAACGTGCAGGACTTCCTTTTGCGGCGGTGACATTTGCGATATTTGCCATGGTCTTGGGAATCCAAGATCATCGTAAAGGAAAAAGCAGTGCCTATATCGGTGCGATCATGACGATCATTGGTGGCTATATCTTTATGATGGGTTTTAAGTGGTTAGCAGAGCAGGGTAGTTTATCAGCGCCACTCGCCGCTTGGGCTCCCAATATCGTACTTTTGATATTTGGCTTGTTCTTGCTTTACCAAAAAAATCGACTACCGTCCTCTGAGCCTACTCTTGATCCGCGAAATATTCCGTTTATCAATCGCTTTGTCTCTAAGGTTTAGAGGCTTTGATAGGCGGAAGTTTGGCTTGTTCTCGATAATGACTCGCTGAACATTCTAACCTCAGGTCTACTGATGAATTAAAACTTTGTTGATCTTTTTAAAATTAGAAGACAGAATTAGTAAAGATTTTAATAAATAACTATTTATTTGGGCGGATTTTTTTATGCATAAAAAAGTCATGGATACTCTTTTAGAGTTCTCACTTCCTTTAATCGGCGGTGTGTTTTTAGCGGTTGTTTGGGCTAACATTGACCCGGACAGCTACCATCATTTAATGGAAATGAGTTTGCTGGGAAACTGGTTTCCTCTGGGTGAGTCTCATCCAATTAACTTTCATTGGGTTATGAATGATTTATTTATGGTTCTGTTCTTTGGTATCGCTGCTAAGGAAATTACAGAGTCTTGCCTTCCCGGCGGTGCGCTGAACCCTATGAGAAAAGCTATTAACCCTCTTTTTGGGACACTAGGTGGGGTATTAGGCCCGGTTGCTGTTTATTTTGCTTATACAGCTTGGACGGGAGCTGACGAGATTTCACGAGGCTGGGGTATTCCTACCGCGACAGATATTGCTTTGGCTTGGCTAGTCGCAAAGATAGTGTTTGGCAAGTCTCACCCCGCCGTAAGTTTTTTATTATTGTTAGCGGTTGCTGACGATGGGATTGGCTTAGGTATTATTGCTGTTTTTTATGGTGATCCGAATAATCCCGCTGCTCCTGGATTTTTGTTGTTAGTAGCTGGTGCAATGGCTTTAGCCTTCGCTATGAGAAAAAAAGGTATCAACAACTTCTGGCCCTATGTCCTGGGACCAGGGGTTTTAAGTTGGCTCGGACTTATGATGGCTCACCTGCATCCGGCGTTGGCGTTGGTATTTGTAGTTCCATTTATGCCGGCACCTTTGTCAGATGAAGGTTTGTTTGCCGAAGACGGTGAAGGGTCGGTTGGACACAAGGCTGATACACTGAACTCTTTTGAGCACTTTTTTAAATTTCCGGTAGATATTGGCTTGTTTGGTTTTGGCTTGGCAAATGCCGGGGTCGCATTTTCAAGCGTCGGTCACGCGACTTGGGCGGTATTTTTTGGTCTGCTTTTTGGGAAAACTATCGGGATATTTGGTTTCTCTGCGTTTGCTCATATGATCGGTTTCTCTTTACCAAAGGGGATGGATTTTAAAGTGTTGATGGTAACGGGCGTTATTGCTGGTTTAGGGTTAACAGTTGCTTTGTTTGTCGCTGGTGTTGCCTTTACAGATCCGGGGATAGAAGGAGCGGCTAAGATGGGTGCACTGCTGTCAGCGGGTATCGCTCCTTTCGCAATCATGCTCGGTGTTGCATTGAGAATTAAAAAGGCGCGGTAAACTAACCATAACCTAGTCATAACGAATATACTTTCCTGCGGGACTGCTCACTGAGGGGTCCCCACTTCCTGCATAATCAGGAGTTTATGGTTTACATTGAGCATTAAGGGCCACATAATCCCTACATGAAGCGATAGCTACCTTGATATCAAGGTACTTAAATTATGGAGCAACCATGAGAAGAGTCGTAGTAACGGGGTTAGGGATTGTGTCACCAATTGGAAACACGGTCGAGCAGGCTTGGGGCAATGCGGTGGCCGGAGCTTCCGGAATTAGAAAAATATCTTTATTTGATCCGAGTAACCTTCACGTGCAGATTGCCGCAGAGGTAAAAGACTTTGATGCATCGAATGCACTCGATGCTAAAGAGTTGTTGCGGACTTCGCGTTTCTGTCAGTTTGCCGCCGTTGCGGCAAAAAGTGCAATGGAAGACTCTGGGCTCGATTCAGAAAACAGTGATACCAATTTATGGGGAGCTAGTGTCGGAGTTGGCCTCGGTGCGTTAAACGATATTGAAGCTGCAGCTATCAACTTAGAAAAGCGAGGACCCAAAAAAGTTTCTCCTTTTTTCTTACCTTATGCGATTCCTAATATGGCCGCGGGGGTAGTGTCAAAAAACCACCGTTTAAAAGGACCTAATATTTGTACGACTACAGCTTGTAGTAGTGGTACCCACGCAATCGGTGAGGCGTTTAACCTGATTACCCAAGGTGCTGCAGATGTGATGGTGGCCGGTGGTGCTGAGGCTGCTATTAGTCCGCTGGGGATCACTTCTTTTATGAATATGAAAGCACTCAGCCGCAGTAATGATACCCCTGAGTCGGCATCGAAGCCTTTCGATTTAAATCGTAATGGATTTGTCATGGGCGAGGGATGTGGTTTGGTGGTGTTGGAAGAATATGAAACTGCGAAAAAACGCGGTGCTAAAATTTATGCCGAAGTCGTGGGCTACGGAATGTCTGGAGATGCGTATCATATCACTGCTCCGGCACCGGAAGGCGAAGGCGCTCAGCGGTGTATGAGAAGTGCCTTAAAGTTAGCAAAAATTGCCCCTGATCAAATTGATTACATTAACGCACATGGCACTTCGACTAAACTCAATGATATGTACGAAACTGCAGCAACTCGCAAAGTTTTTGGCGCTCATGCTAGTAGTCTTTCACTATCATCCACCAAAGGTGTGACAGGTCACTGTTTGGGTGCTGCCGGAGGGATTGAAGGTGTGTTGACGGCACTTGCGGTTCATCATGCATTAGTTCCGCCAACCGCAAATTATTCTACCCCTGATCCAGATTGTGATTTGGACTACACCCCAAATCAGGCACGGGAACGAAAGATCGTTTATGCATTATCAAACTCATTTGGGTTCGGTGGAACCAACGCAACTATAATTTTCAAACAAATAAATTAGGTTACGACGGAGCAGTGATGGCCAAGAAAAAAACAGAAGATTATGATCCTGAGCTTTTGATCTCAATGTATAAAGATATGTTGCTGTACCGACGATTCGAAGAGTCAGCAAATCGGGCCTACAACAAAGGTAAGTTCGCAGGGTTTTGTCACCTTCACATTGGGCAGGAAGCAGTTTGTGTGGGGGTTCAGAAGAACCTTCAAGAATCCGATTATGTTTTATCTGGGTACCGCTCTCACACTCAATCAATCGCAAAAGGTATCGAGCCTCAAAAAGTGATGGCGGAGTTATATGGTAAAGCTACTGGATGCACTTTGGGTAAAGGTGGGTCGATGCACATGTTTAGTAAAGAGAAAAGATTTCTCGGTGGACATGGGATTGTCGGTGGTCAGATAGCACTGGCAACAGGGGTTGGGTTTAAAATCCGTTACGACAAAGAAAATGATATCTGTGTTTGTTACTTTGGTGATGGCGCCATCAACCAAGGACAGTTTTACGAATCGCTAAACATGGCCGCTACTTGGGATCTACCAGTTTTATATGTTATCGAAAATAATCAGTACGGAATGGGTACTAATTTTCGGCGGGTCACCTCGATAGATCACCTTTGGAAGAGGGCTTTAGCGTTTGACATGGATCACTCTGATGTCGATGGAATGAATGTTATGTCCGTGTATGATCACGTTGGTGAAGTTATAAAAAACATTCGTAAAACCAAACGCCCTCATCTTCTGGAAGCGTTAACATATCGTTACCGTGGTCATTCAGTATCTGATCCGGCTACGTATCGAAGTAAAGATGAATTGCAGTCTTACCAAGATAAAGATCCGATTATTACTCAGGGCAAACTTTTAAAGAAACAAAAACTAGTCGACGATGAAACACTTGATAAATGGAATAAAGAAACTAAAGCAAAGGTAAAAGAATTTGAGAAATTTGCAGACGAGTCTGCAGAACCTGATCATGATCTTGCTTACCAACATGTTTATGCGGAGTGACTGTGGCTGAACTAACTTACCGAGAAGCATTGAATAGAGCGATGGACGAAGAGATGTCGAGAGATGATAGAATCTACTTGATGGGCGAAGAAGTTGCTGAATACAATGGAGCTTATAAAGTATCGAAGGGGTTGTTGGATAAGTATGGTCCGACCCGAGTATGGGATACTCCGATTTCTGAAAGTGGTTTTGCAGGTCTTGCAATTGGTTCGGCAATGGCTGGGCTTCGGCCAATTGTTGAAATGATGACGTGGAACTTCGGAATCCAAGCTTTTGATCACATTATTAACCATGCGGCTAAGATGTACTATATGTCTGGTGGCCAATTCAATGTACCTATTGTGTTTCGTGGCCCAAATGGTCCCGCGCATATGTTGGCAGCGACTCACTCACAAAATGTTGAGCCGATGTTAACGAATATTCCAGGACTTAAAATTGTTAGCCACTCCTGCCCCTATGACGGGTTAGGGCTTTTGAAGTCTTCGATTAGAGATAATAGTCCCGTTATTTTTATGGAGTCGGAACTTACCTACGGTCAGAAGCAAGAAATTCCGGACGAAGAGTATACTATTCCTCTTGGTGTTGGGGAAATTAAGAAAGAAGGTAAAGACGTTACCGTCATATGCTGGAACCGGATGGTTGATCTGGTTCGAAGGTCTCTTGAGCCGTTAGAAAAAGATGGTATTGATATTGAAATTCTTGACCCTCGAACTCTACAACCTCTTGATGAGGAATTGATTTTTCAGTCCGTTAGAAAAACCCACCGTGTGGTTGTAGTAGAAGAGTCCTGGTCGTTTGCGTCGGTTGGTGCTCAAATTTCTGATCGCGTTCAAAAAGAATGTTTTGATGATCTCGATGCTCCGGTCGGTAGAGTTAATTTAGATTTTGTCCCTATGCCTTACAATGAGCACTTAGAGGAACTCGTTTCTCCGGATGTTGAGAAGGTTTGTCAGGCAGTTCGAGAAGTTTGTTATTTGTGAGATAGACTCCAAAGATTGAGGTGAAGCCCATGGCAGAAGTAGTTACCATGCCAAAACTTAGTGACACAATGGAAGAAGGTGTGCTTGCTAAGTGGAATAAAAAAGAAGGTGATCAAGTCGAAGAAGGAGATATCCTTGCTGATATCGAGACCGACAAGGCGACGATGGACTATGAGGCTCCTTGTGATGGGGTGATCCTGAAGTTCGTAATAGGGCCGGGGGAGAAATGTCCGGTCGGCGCTCCGATAGCTGTGATTGGAGAAAAAGGCGAGGAGTTTGACGCCAAGCTGTTAGAGTCGAGTGCTAGCTCACCTGCCCCAGCAGCTACTCCCAAAACGACGCCAGAGAAAACCTCAGTAAAATCAGATGTAATACAAGTATCTCAGGTGCAGCAATCATCCGGAGGCGACCATAGGGTTAAAGCGTCACCTCTTGCAAAGAAGATTGCTGCAGATAAAGGGGTTGATCTCGGACAGGTTAGCGGTTCCGGTCCTGGTGGGCGAATTATAGTGAAAGACCTCGACTCGGCAGTAGGGTCCTCTGGTGCTCAGATGACTTCACCGGTTCGAAGTGGTGAGGATCGAGTTATAGAAAACTCGATGATGAGACAGACGATAGCCAAAAGGCTTCACGCCGCGAAAAATGAGGCCCCTCATTTCTACCTCACGAGATCTTGCGATATGAGTGCAATGATAGGTTGGCGTAAGAAGTTGAATGCCCCCTGCGAGAAGGATCCTAGTATTCCTAAGGTTAGTGTCAATGATTTGATCATGCTGGTTTGTGCCAAAGCGTTGGCTAAGCACCGTAACGTTAACGCTTCTTGGCAGGGCGAGTCTATCGTCGAATTCGGTAACGTGCATATGGCGATGGCGGTCGCGCTACCGACTGGGCTTATTACGCCAGTAGTGCGGCATTGTGATCAATTAAGTCCCAGAGAAGTTGCAGTACAAACCCGCGAGCTTGCTACCCGCGCAAAAAGTGGTGGGCTTAAACCAGAAGAATACCAAGGTGGAACCTTTACGGTTTCAAACCTCGGTATGCTCGGTATCGAAGACTTCACTGCAATCATCAACCCACCTCAAGCTGCGATTTTAGCAGTGAGTGCTACCGCTAAGGTTCCGTGGGTTAATAAAAAAGATGAAATTGTTGTGGCACAGAGAATGAAAATGACCATGTCGTGTGATCACCGAGTGATTGATGGAGCTCAGGGAGCACACTTCTTAGAAACTGTTATAGGGTTTATGGAAGATCCTGTTTTGATGTTATGAGCGGATTGTTATTCTGCAAATAACTTTAATTCTGCTTCTACTAAAACTTTTCCAGTTTTAAAGTCTTTCATGCGACTAGATATTAAACATAGTGGGCCTAGAACTCTTTTCTCCTCTACCTCGACGAGGAGCGTTCCTGACTTTGGTATGGAGTGTTTAAATACCGCTTTGCGAACCTGCGCTAAGAAAGCTTTGTTTGCACTTGAGTGGTCGTCTTTTTGATAAGCACGAGCTGCACACACGTAGCCGTAAGCCTGAGCCATCCATTCAACTGCACTAGATTGACGTGGACCAACTTCACTCATGTAGTGAGCGCCACCTTTTAGATGGACCAAACATGAGCCACTAGTGTCACTTACCTGATGAACCTCGTCGATCCAAATCATTGGTGGCCGGTGAGGTAGGTAAACTGATAGCTGTGCGATGGTCGGGATTTTGTCAGTCATGGCATTAGGTTTTATTTTGCTTAAACATAGCTTTCGCTGCTTTGCGATCTAGCTTTGCTTGGTCGTTAACAGGGAGTTGGTCCGTTTCAATATAGTTCTGAACCGAGAATTTTTTGCCGAACTTACTCTCTAAAGATTTATATAAAGTGGCCTTCTTAAGCTTAGAAGAAGACTGTATGACTACTCCCAGTTCTAAACCTAACCGAGAGTGCGTGACGGGAACGCATATCGATTCGACCTTATGACTCATTTTGATAAATGATTCGATTTCTTCAAGGGCAAACTTCTCACCACCGCGGTTTAATATGTTGTCGGTTCTGGTGTTGAAAACCATCGAACCGTTATTACGACGGGACAGCTGATCGTTGAGCTTCATCTTCTTAAGAAATGATACCTTGCCGCTTTCGATGGTCGCCATTGCCAAAGAAGGTCCAGAAAACTCTAAGCCTTTTTTACCGAAGAGCTCTAGATTTACCGATGGTAGGGTGCTGCCGACTTCGCCGTCTTGGGTCGGTTTTACCCCAGGCGCTAGGTGACTGATGCCAGGGGATGCTTCGGTGCATCCGTAGCCAATGCTAGGTTGGTCGATATTAGCGATCGTTTTAGCGTTATGCCAATCAGAGGTCATGACCTTCGCACCACCAATAATACAGCTGTAGCTTTTTGTTGGTTTGATTTTGTTGGTAACTAAATATCTCGAAAGGTCGTTTAGGTGTGTAGGGGTAAATAAGCTGATAGTTTCAGACGATACTTTTTCGGTGAAATATCTGTGATGATCAGCGTTATATCTTCCTTCTGGTACCACAAGCCGCCATTTTTTTAAATGACACGCAGCATAACCCAGTAGTATGCCAAATACGTGATAGGGTTGTGGGTAGCAGTAAACCTGTCTAATGCGTGAGATATCAAACAAGGAAAATATAGCATTATGACAGGAGGTGATGTTTGTTTTTGAGTAGAGTACCAGTCGCGGTTTTTCTCTGCTAGTTCCTGTGGTGAACACACCTAGTATCGGTGTCTCGGGGTACGCTGTTTTTTTAGAGGCTGCCTTGATTAACGGTTTAGTGTCAGGCCATTGTCCGCAAAGTGAAATATCACCTTCAGGTAGAGAGTCAATAAAGGAAAAATCCTTTAAATTGGGAGGACAACATACGAGGAGGTAGTTCTTATCCCAGCAAAGCTTAAAAAAATCAAACATCGTTTGATCATGATAGCCTTTCCAAATAAATATTCTTCTCATAGAATCACTCATGTCATAAGCCTATCAAATCGAGTTTAGTCTGAAAAGGAGGTTGTCATCGTTCCAGATGTCACCGGCAAGTAGAGACGTGAAAGATTTTCTGCTATTTTCTCTCTTTAATATCCGTTTCATCTGCTTTTCGAATTCATTAGAATAGAAAAGATTAATGGCCCACCTAAAACGAGTCATTCCTTTACGGATCGTATGCTCATAATCTGCTGTAGTGTTATTTGATTCAAGATTGGTGTTTTTTTCTAAACACTTCATTAAGTGGCCAGATGCAAATTTTGCAGAGCATATTGCTAGGTGAACTCCAGAGGAAAATACCGGATCAATGAAACCTAAGGCATCACCAATAGATATCCATCGTTTACCAGAAAAACTATCACAGTTGTAACTGTAATTAGAGACGACTTCAAAATCTCGTATTTGCTTGGCACGTGACATGATTTTTTGTAGGTCTTTGCAGCAAGATATTTTATTCCAGAAAAGTTGCTCGGGGTTAGATTTAAAATCACGATACTCTGACGATTGAACGACCACTCCTGCAGAGGAGCTTCCATCGCGAAAAGGAATGACCCATGACCAAGAGATACCTTCTAGAACGGATACGATGATATCTCCGGATAACTCGCCGTCATCCCTAGCCACCTGATTAAAATGAGAAAAGATGGCAGTGTGGCTCAAAGAGGTGTCTGTGTGACGGGTTTGATGTTTTTGTGCCATCATGCCGCTACGCCCTGAAGCATCGACAATAAACCGAGAGGTTAGCGTACGTGAGTTTGTTTGTGTAGTGACATAGTCGTCGGCAAAGTCGACCGCAGTCACATCTTCTGGCTGAAATAGCGATGCTCCGGAAGATACGGCATGATCTAGTAATTGAGTGTCAAATTTTTCTCGCTGCACTTCGTAAGCATGTGGGTGATCATCAGTTAAACCTTCAGAGAAATTTACGCGAAAACATTCACCCTCGTTTTGAGTGAGAAACTTCGCCCCAAATTTGGTTATGTATTGATCGTTATTTAACTTTGGCCAAAAGCCAATCTCTTCCAAAGGTTCACGCGAGTAGGGGAGAAGGGATTCACCTATTTTAAATCTCGGGAACTCTGCTTTTTCTAAAATTGCGGTGCGATAATTGGCTTGTGCTAAGTAGGAGGCCAGCGTAGAGCCGCCGGGTCCAGCTCCGATAATCACGACATCGTAATCGTAGTCCATTAGTACATATCTCCGTGACTGCGGAAGTATGTTTTAAGTGATTGAGTTAAGGGTTTTAATTTAGACCCGAGCTCCTGATCGTGGGTAACAAAGGGGATGTGATTCCTAATCATGTTATATAGTTTTTGGGAGCTTTCGCCTTTTAGCTGAATTTCTTTTAGGTCAAGCGCTTGAGCTAGACAGACGATATTTAGAGTCTGGATGGTGAATAGTTTCTCAATCATCAGCCCGCATGAGACAGCTGCGCTCATTCCTAGACTGACTTTATCTTGATTATGGGACTCAGAGGATCTCGAGAAAATACTATTGGGAGTCGCCATTGCCATGATTTCTGAAGTGATAGCATTGGTGGCTTGGTGTAGGGCTTTTAATCCATGGTGTAGGTGACGCTGGTCTTCCGGTAGTTCTTTCCAATTTGCTAAGTTTGGTGGGAGTTTACGATTGGCTTGTTCATCAAACAGTGTGGTTAGCTGCCGGTCGATGTGATCAGCCATATTTGCGATGGATATTTTAAGGTAGTCCATACCTTGTGAAAGGTAACCGCCGTAAAAATTTCCGCCCATTGCGATGTCACCAGTATTTGGGTCAATCAAAGGGTTGTCAGATACTGAGTTTATTTCTTGCTCTAACCAGGTGCTAAACACTTCGGCGGTATCGATGATCGGACCTAGTATTTGCGGGCTACACCTTAAAGAATATCGATCCTGGATCACCCCATCTGTCAGCGATTCTTTTATTTTTATATTTAGTCCGCTGACGGGTGTGTAGTTTTCTTCGGCGAGTATTTTGCTAATGGTGGCAGCGGCAACTGTTTGACCGTCGTGATTTTTTGCATGTTGATTTACAAGAGGACCAAATGCTTCGGTTTTTCCGTCTAAGGCGAGGCATAACCAAGAAGTCGCAATGAGTTGCAGGCTGGTTAAACATTTAATTTGTTCAAGATTTATTAATGACACTCCTGCCATTGCAGAAGTGCCGTTGACGAGTGCTAGACCTTCTTTGGCTTTTAAGCGGTAAGGTTCGATGTTTTTTGAACGAAAGACATCTGAGGTCTCGGAAACACCGTCGGCTGTTAAGGCGTTTCCCTGCCCCATGACTAAGGCGCCTAAATATGACAGGGGAATCAAGTCGCCGCTTGCTCCAAGTGACCCTTCGACGGGAACGACCGGAAGGATGTCGTGTTCTAGTAATGTGCCTAGATGAAGAATCAACTCTTCACTTACCCCGGAAAAACCTCTGCTAAGCGAGTGAAGCCGGATGACGCACATTGCTCGGGATTCGTCTGCATTGAGATTTCGGCCAGAACCACATTGGAGGTAGCCGATTAGGTTGTTTTGAAGCTGTTCGCTTTGATTATTTTCGATGGTGCGGTGGCAGCTGGCACCGTATCCGGTATTCACACCATAGATCGGCACTCTTTGTTCCAAAGTCTTTAATAAATAGTGGTGCGAAGACTCGATACGGTTGAGGCAGTCTTTCGAAAAATGGATGTTGTTATATGTTTTCTTTTGGAGGGCGAATTCCGTTACTGTTTTTAATGAAACGGGGTCATGAGATATTTCGTAGTTCATAGCTTACTCGGAGTCTCGTTCAATCCAAAAATTATCGCCCAGATAGAGCTTGTTACACCCTGATTCATGGGCTTGTAGCCAGTTGCTTAACATAGCATCATCGGGATTCTCTTTCCTATATGGAATCGCTGTCTTTTCATTAAATATGGTGACGGAGGAAGACCCTACATGGTGACGGAGGAGCTCCGTCTCTTCAGTTAGTATGACTTGCATGACAGAATAATTCTTTGTTTCTAGTGATTTAGGATCTTTATTGGGCCGTATTCCGGTAAATGAAACTGAAGAATGGGCTGAGCAGTGCTTATAGTTACAAGCTTCAATAAGCCCATGAGAAAGGGTTTCACTACCAAACTGAAAGCAAAATAACGGCCCTTGCCAGTTCATAGCCTCGAATAAAGCGGCTGCCCGAATATTAGGCAGGGTATGGGTAAATAGTGACGGACTTGTTCCTCCGTCACCAACGAAATTAATATCGGTTGCATTGGATGCTTCCGAGCTTGCTAATACGAACGCCGGGATTTCACTCATCAGCGTGGTGTACACCGGATTTAAATTTGACCAGTAATAATAAGACTCAACCAGAGACCTCGCGGCCAAGTCGAGCTGGTACCATCTTTTTACCAGATGACTCCATTCGGGCTGATCATCTAATTTAAAGGTAGGCTGGTGGACGTACACCTTACCAAACAATCTTGGTGTTGGTTTGTCGGTTTGGGTGCGGTTTATTGTAGTGGAGTTACACGGGGTTTGTTCTATAAGAATTGATGAGTGTATTCCACCAAAGCCCATTGAATTTACCAGTACACTTTCGATACGTTCGGGAAAGGTTTTAGAACCTGGCCTGAGATAGTTTGCTGAAAAGCTAGGGTCGTCTACTTCAGACTGGTTGATAGAAAATGATTTCTGTCTTTTGATCGACTCTGCCGCTGCTATTAAATCAATCGCACCGCTCACAGCCATGGTATGCCCGACTCTCCATTTGGTCGCAGTGATCGGTGGTGTTTCAGGCCCAAATAACTCTCGAAAAGCACCATCTTCAGCCGAGTCATTTGCCGCGGTCGCCGTGCCGTGCGCAATGATAAGGTCTGGAATCTCGGTGACGGAGGAGCTAGTAATAGCTGCACGGAGTGCCTGAGTGCAGGCTTCGCTATTTGGTCTAGTGACATTCTTTCCGATCGCAACGAGAGACACCCCAGAAATTTTAAGATTCTTTGGGTTGTGTTTACCCGACAACAACAACACGGCTGCTCCGTCACCGAGTTGTAGTCCATCTCGGTTTTCTGAAAACGGTTTCGGGTGGTCGGCACTAATAGCTTTGAGAGAGCTAAAGCCCTTACTTATAAATGGACCGATAAAATCTACACTTAAAATCAAAACGTTCTCTACCACTCCCTTATCTAGCCACTTTTTCGCTAGACAAATAGCCGAGTGAGATGAACTGCACGCGTTACTTATACAGATGCTTTTTTTTGGAGCGATATTGGTTTCATCTAGAAATGATTTCAAAACGGGATAGATAGGATCATATCCGGAAGGTAGGTCGAGAGTGTCTTGCCAAATATAATCTTCCAGACACCCTTTGGTGGACGCGAAAATAACCCCTAAACTAGACAATGTGCGACGTGCTTCAGATTCTGTAACGCCTGCTAGACAGTCTTCCCAACAACCCAACAGCTTTTTTACTAGATAGTCTTTAACTTTACCCTGGCCGCTCGGGTGATCATTCCAAAGAAAGTCTCCCTTGGGAGCTGTCGTACTTAACCCCTGCCACAGAGCGTCGCCTCCGTCACCAGCTGCGGTAGAACATCCATACGATACCAGGTATGTCATTAGCCTTGCCCTTTTGATAAGAACTCGGCTAAATTCATAGCATGATGATAGACACTAAGAAAGCATTTGAGCTAGAAACTTCTAATTTTATAGACCTTTCTGAGGGTCCTACAGGTGTTTATCCAGAAGAGTTCTCGGTTTTATGGACTCCATCTACATCCTTGCCGTACTTCGAAGGTCATTTCCCCGAAAACCCGATACTTCCAGCTGTGGCTATTATCGATGCGACGTTATCTTTTCTAAGTCAAAAGCTGGATCACCCGAACCTTGAAATTTCAGAACTCGTAAACTGCAAGTTTACCGGGATCATTCAACCCGGTAATGATTTGGTCATTAGGTTTACCTTGAAGCAGACCGGTGATTCTCATCTTGAATGTCAGGCGACGTGGAGTTTTTCTAAAGAACTTGAGAAGAAAGTGGTTAGTTTGCAGATAAGCTTAAAAGTGTGAAATCCTTGATTAGGTTTTACGGATTGAAGTAAACGATTTAAGGTGCTTGAGAACAGCATTAAAATGCAGGGTAGAGTGGCACTAAAATACCCGTACCGTCCACAAAGTCGTACTAACCGATTTTATTAGATTAAATGTTCGGCCGTCAGTCTAGCTATTTTTTCAGTTCCTGTTAAATTCCGACCCATGAAAGAGAGTTTTTTACTTATTTTGACTATGTTTTGGGCAATGCTCCTAAGGAGCATTCTCAGAAACAGACGTGATCAAGAAATTTTGATATTGCGTAAAGAATTGCAAGTTTTGAAGAGACAATCGAATAAGCCTAAGTTTTCAAATTTGGATCGGATATTTTTCGTTTCCCTATTCAAAGCAAACCCCAAGGTGATCGCCAATTTGATTACTTTACAACCAAGAACCGTGATTGCCTGGCATCGCAGACTCGTTAAGAAAAAATGGGACTATTCAAAAAGAAAGCAAGGACGACCAGAAATAAACAATGAGATTAAGCAGCTTATCCTCCAAATGAAATTGGCAAATAAACGCTGGGGATGCCGTAAAATTAACGGTGAACTTAGGAAACTCGGTATTGCCGTTAGTAAATCAGCAATTGCAAGAGTTCTGAAAGATGCAGGCTATTCACCGGACGATCGAAAGTTTGAGAGAACATGGCTGAATTTTTTATCAAACCATGCAAAAAGATATTTTGCTTGTGATTTTATGGTGGTGGACACTCTTTTTCTAAAAAGGCTTTATCTTTTTTCCGTTATCGACGTGAGTAACAGGCAAATAGTTTTGTTTAATATAACTGCGAATCCTACCACCATTTGGTTAGAGACCGTGGTTAGGTGCGGGTTTAGCTCATTAGAAAACATCCCAAAAGTTATGGTTTCAGATCGAGACGGAATCTACGGTGAATGGTTTGGCAATTTTTTAGATAATAGCTTCGATATAAAACTCATCCGCACTCCGCCGAGAACCCCCAATTGCAATGCTTTTATTGAAAGGTGGCATCGAAGTATCCGCGAGGAAGCTCTCGATCATTGCCTGGTCTTTGGCAAAAAGGATTTGCGCAAGGTTGTTGGTGAATATATCGACTACTATAATCATCACCGACCACATCAGGGAATTTCTCAAAACTCACCCTTGAAAAATCATGAGCCTAAAAAACTTAACTTTTCAGTGCCGAAATTTGTTCGGAAAAAGATGGTTGATGGAATAATTACGAATTTTGAGCTAGCTGCATGAGTTTATGGACGTTACGCCCACAAGTTAGAAGTCAATTGACTATATTCCCGATTTATTTTCCATAAAAATTCTAAAAAAGCCTCAATGTTGCAGTTATATTAGTAAACCTCATTGCAGTAAAAAGCACTACCGCCTGGGAAACCTCAAAAGACGGAAACCAACGGTTGAGACGCGCTTCTCGAGAAAAATCCAGCTCTTTTTGCCAAAATTACAGTCCTCAGCGTCGAAGATAATCGAACCACCTCTAGAGTATATGATGTCGGCGCCATTGCTGCTACCCGTACGCCCATGCTCATCGACCATATCACCGACGTTGCCAAGCATATCGTAAAGACCATTGTGAGCTTTTAGTTTGCCAACAGGCTGAAGTTTGTGTTTGTTGCAGTGTCCAAAAACAGTCCCTGCAATATAACCAGCAGCATGCTTCCACTCTTTTTTATTAGGGAGTTTGTAGTAATATTTATCATCTTTTCTCGTTTTCTCGGATGCAAATTGTTGGGTCTCATCCCACGTAATGCAAGAGACGGGGTAATTGTCTTCATAGACAATTGTCTCTTCGAACAAACATTTTTCCCACCCTGGACGATCTTCAGGATAAGCTCCCATAACAGATTTCCACTGACCACGGGTTACCTCTGTTTCTTGCATTTCAAAACCTTGTTCAGGAAATGCTATAAATCGCATGGCAACGGTCGGGCCGCCACCATCATTTCCACCATCATTTCCACCATCATTTCCACCATCATTTCCACCATCATTTCCACCATCATTTCCACCATCATTTCCACCATCATTTCCACCACCAGGGCCTGAGCCAACAGGCCAACCGAACGGGGAAAATGAAATACGAACATCCTCTTCACTGAGGTCTCCACCTTCAACACCACCACCCGGGTAAGTCAAAGTTACATCTTCGCCTTCAGGCAAGGCAGAAAGGATTTTTTCCCGTTTGTCTTCAGGAAGTTTTTGCTCGTATGAGCGAATGGGCATTTTCTTCTGGTATGTTACACCGTTCGGAAGTGACTTTGATTGGCCTACGGCTGTACAATTACGATTCGCATTACTTGATATTACACATTGTTTAAAAAACACATGACCGGTGTTATTTTCGTCAAGAGCTGAAAATATCGTAGCTTTTTCGTAACGAAGTTTATCATAGGCACTTATATCTTTAAGCCCGCTATTTGCACCTTCGTCTGTGCAGCCCCCGCTAAAAATAAAAACCGACGTGATTAAAAGTAAGTACCTCATCAAAACCTCCTTAATTAGTGCTCCTTAATATAATGATGCTTTTTATTAGTCAATTGGTTTTTTTATTAGAAATTGGTGCTTTACTTTGATCTGTAACTATCGAAATAGATGAACATGTATTGAATAACATGGATTCTTTGTCTTGAAAAAGACAGGGTATTAGTGCCATTATCAGGTGTCTGATTTGCTCTAAACTTCACATGTTATATCGTTAGATCAAATTTAGCTATTATCACCTTACCGACTCAAAGCGGCAGCTATCCCTACTTTTCTGGTATGAGCGTCCGCTCTATCGAGCGGATTCTAAACTCGTGATCTTTTAACTGGTTGTTCAGTGCGGGAATTTGTTCTGTTTTTTTTATCGGACCAGCTATTATTTCAATTAAAGTATCAAGCTTGGTATCCATTTCCTCTTGTAAGACTCCAAATCGTAGCTGCCCTTCTTTTAGCTCGTCGATGCTTTTACTGTTTTTCGATGTAATGACCATCAGCTTCTTTATGTTTTTACTATTTTCCGAAGTTGTGACCGTCAGGTTCTTTATGTTTTTGCGATTTTCTGTTGTTATGACCGTCAGGCTCTTTATGTTTGTACTGTTATCAATGGTTGAATTTACTAGCGATTTTATAGTTTTATTATTATCTATTGTTGAATCTATCGTCTGTTTGAGCTCTAAGTTGTTTTTATGGGGCATACGTTTCCTCCTGGAGATTAGATATAGCTTTGCACCATCAAAGTTTTTTTCCCATGTAATTTAGAAAATGTCTGTAAATGTCCGCCTATGACTGTTTTTGCTCACTGTAGATAAAAAGGTGACGGGACTTTAGCAATGGCGCATTATGCGAATGTTTGACCTTAAGAGTCAGGTCTTGCGAAATTTTTATGGATAGCTGAAGATTGCTAATAATGTACCGCGGAGAACTCGATGAAAATATATTATAGCTCATGCCTATTTTTCTTTTTTCTTTTGGGTGGGCCTTGCCTAGCGAAAACAGTTACCGTTAATTGCGATAATCAGAAGATAGCTGATTTTGGTAGTGTACATGAGGCTCTCCAACACTTATCGCCTGCCGGCGGTGTTATCCACATTGGTCTCGGCCAATGCACTGAACCGCTTTTGAATATAGGAAGCAATATAACCATCGTTGGAGAGAGAGCAGGAACTGTTATCCGGTCTCAAGGTGTATATGCCGTAAAAATTTGGAAGAAAGAAAATGTAACTATTAAGAACCTTAAAATAATCCCTGATGTTGGAAATGTTCTTGGAATTGAGTCCCGAGCTACCGACAGTCTAACAATTGAAAACGTAGAAATTGAGGGAACCGGTGGTGTTGGCAATGGCGTCTCGATTTTTGGAGGCATGCGGATAACCATTAAAAATAATAACATTATTGATGCTAATGGACATGGCATATCTATCTCCGATCTTGGGGCTAATAGGGCCACTAATGTCAAAATAGTAGGTAATACAGTTCGAAACGCATCCATGTCGTGTATTAACGTTAGTCACTCAGTTCGGGTCAGAGTGGTAAATAATTATGTTGAAAATTGTGGTAGCCCTGATTTCCGCTACGGAGGAGTCCGAGTATCAAATGGCTCAGAGCACGTAATCATTTCGGGAAATAATATTAACAACGCCTATCGGGGGATTTTTGTTAGTGGAATCTTTAATGAAAACGATCAAAAGTATACTAAATCGATAAATGTCTTTGGCAATACAATTCAATCAGCGACTGGTGAAGGAATGTTTATTGAAAATATTGAAAACGTCAATATTTTCGGAAACTCGATTGAACATCCCGTTGGAGACGCGCCCGGAATTTTGCTAACAGCCCGAATCAAAGGCGTCACGATTACCAACAATAATATTAATTTCCATAGAGGCTGGGGAGTCGCTATCAAACCCTACTTAGTTTCTCGCGCCATCATTCAGAGTAATTACTTTGAGTGCAATCAATTGGGTTCCGTCCTCGAACCTCGTGTAGGTTCAATTACTAATAAAGATAATCTCATTGTGGGTGAAGAATGTAGGTGGTAAGCGCTTCTACTTAAGGCAGGCCATGAAAATGGTGCTGCCCTTTAAAATGAAGGGTGTAATCTAAGTCATCATAAAACTGGACCAATAAATTGTACTAGTTCGTACTCTCAGCCGAGAGTTCAGCGTTGTCCTCATTAAAAACATGACCCTTAGCTTCTAAAATCACCTCTTCTACCACTTGATAGACATCGCCAAGAGTTCTTACGGCTATGAATCTTTTGCTATCTACTTTTATTTCTAGATCATCTTCGAGGTAAACAAGCATATCTACGGCATCCAAACTGTCTAAGCCGAGATCTTCGTAAAGCTTTGCTTGGGTGTGGAGTTTTTCATTTGGAACTTCAAAGTCAGTTGTTAGTATTGAATTGACTCGTTGTTCTATATTGACATCAAGTGCCATGTTAACTTCTCCTACTTTCCAGCTATAACTATCGATGCATTCATACCACCAAAAGCAAAGCTATTGCTCATGATGTTTTTATACGTTCCCTCGATAGAGTGTTTGAGTAGATTTATACCACTTATTTCAGGGTCCGTCGTCTCAAGATTTCGGGTAGGAATAAGAGTATTTTCTTGCATCATTTTTATGCAGCTAATGATTTCTATACCGCCACATGCTGCGAGTGAATGGCCGAGATGGCCTTTGATGCTACTTACAGGTGTTTTTTCTCCGAAAACTTCTCCGGTAGCCATCGCTTCTCGGTAATCACCTAGTTTTGTGCCGGTTCCGTGGGCATTTACATAGTCGATATCGGTGGAGTTGATCTGTGATACTTCTAGGGCTCGTTTCATGGTGGTTACCATTCCACCTATTTGTGGCTGACTCATGTGAGAGCCATCACAGAAGTAGGCTCCGCCGGAGATATATCCTTGGATTGCGGCTCCGCGAGCAAGCGCGTGCTCTTCTGACTCTAGAATTAGGATTCCTGCACCTTCTGACACGACTAATCCATCGCGGTCTTTGTCGAACGGTCTCGGTGCAAGGTCTGGGCGATCGTTAAAATTGGTCGACGCTGCATGGACGTTATCGAATATCGCGGCACTGGTATGGTGAAGTTCATCGGCTCCTCCAGCTATTACGACATCGTAGACCCCTGAACTTATTAGCTGCCAGCCGGCGACAGCGGCTTGAGTTGACGTAGCGCAAGCAGATGACACGCTTAGCTGAGGGCCGAAGTAATTTAGAGCAGTGGCCACGTTTGATGATACTGAGTGATTCATCATTTTAAAAAATGAGGTGGAGAGCTGTCTACTTGGTCCATTTCGTTTAGCGTATTTTGTAAA
>Ga0222674_1000282_pt1 | contig 21696 bp, 23 predicted proteins | sample AntAcemetagen866_FD_179804 | JGI IMG/M metagenome (GOLD analysis project Ga0222674, IMG submission 179804) | Saline water microbial communities from Ace Lake, Antarctica - #866 | ecosystem: Environmental > Aquatic > Non-marine Saline and Alkaline > Saline | place: Antarctica: Ace Lake...
CCACCGAATGAATCTGAAAATAACGCATTATTATTATAATCAGACATATAAAAAAAATGCGAGCTCATGTTCGCTAAAATTCCACAGTTCGGGTCGTGACCGATACGATTTCACGCGTGTGTCCCACGGATGGTCTTCCGAGAAAATGTCGTCCTCGGTGGGTTCGAGGTCATCTTCGTCATCGGCGGACACGTCCGATAGATTGTCCGCTCGTTCGTTTGTTGAATCGACGACCATAACGATGTTGTAGTTGTGAAACAAGACTACGTCGTGTTCATTCATATTTGTTTCTAAGCAAGAAAAGTAAATGGACGCGATCGACGGACGCGCGGGGGTCGCTTCAATGATCCAGGTGAATGCACAAAGTACGATGGAGACGGATTACTTGTACAATACAGAAAGTACGTCTTTAAATGAATTATTCAAAACTACGTACAAGCAACACACTCGCTTCGACAAGGAACCCTTGTCGGTCAAGCCGGACATTTTCGGACTAGACCGGACGGTGATATTCAGCATCGACAGTAAACATTGTGAGATGATTGGTAATTTCGTCTTATGTATGACGCTCCCGTCGCTCGATGACGAATATTATTATTACATGAACGACGTGGGTTTTGGGGCGATTGATAGTATCACCGTCGTAAACGGTGATCGTGAATTGGCTAGTTATACGGGCCATTATTTGATGACGCGTTTCCTTCTAGACACTTCTCGTTCCAAACAAGTGGGTATGAATCAGATGGTCGGTCATTACAACACACGGTACAGTTTAAACGGAAAAACTAGAAAATTGTACGTACCCGTCCCCTTTATGGCCTCGTACCACGACAAACAGTATTATCCGGTGTTTCTGTCCAAAGAGTTTCAAGTGCGTGTCAAGTTTCGCGCCGATATCATCTTACATAGAAACGAAAGTATAGGGGTTCGTATAGCGTTAACCCGAAACGACACGGTGCGCGTGCTCTTAGATTCTCCCACTCCCCCAGTGTTTAATATGACCACGGAACTGATGTACGACGCGTTTCACTTGAATAAGGACGAGCGATTGATGTTCATGACAAAGCCCGGACGGTTAATGTTTCAAACCCAAAAAGAGTCGTACGAACAATTCAGAATCAACTCGGACACCATGCATTTTTTACTCGACCTGACCGGATCGGTGTCTTATCTGACAGTGACCGTGAGTTCGGCGAATGACCGGTTCCATTTTTTTCAAATAGACGCGTTTACGTTAATTTTGAACGGGGTGGTGACAGGCGGTGTTTTGAGGGATGCGAACCAGTTTCGATATCTATACAACCATTCCGTTCCCAATCGGTACGTGTACGTAATACCGTTCGGTCTATCTTGTGCGGAGACGCAACCGTGTGGTTGGATGAATTTCCAGACGGACCGGAAAAACTCGGTACTCGTGATAAAGCGAAAAGATAGTAGTCTAACGTGCGACGTCACCGTCTCAGCTATTTCGAACGATCATACGTTGTTCGAGAACGGCACGATTTTCTGAAATCGCTTTTGTGATTTTATTAATCGTCACCACCGAGACGTCCACCAAGGAGGATACGCGATACTTGGACAGTTCCACAACGCCGAGAATGTCCGCAGAGTACACGATGATCCCCGCACTGACCGCGGAGGGGGTTTTACAATCGAGAAGACCGATTTCCTGGATCGCACGGTCGATTTTCAGGGCGTATCGCACCACCTTGTTTTCGTCCGCCTTTTGTAGTTGTAGCTGATTGCAAAAGCGACTTATCAAATGTCTGCACTCCGTAGCCTCCAGCCCCGACACGTCGTGCATCAGTTTAATAAACATTTTATTCGTGCGATTGAGTACCGTAGTGGGGACCGACGTGATGGCAGAGATCTCTTTGAGAGATCGCGGTACGTTCATCTCTTTGCATGCGTGAAAAATACAACATGCGATGAGACCTTTGCGCACGGCTCCTCGCGACAGTTTTCGTTCCGACAATGTTTTGTAATAAAATTTAGCTTGTTCGATCACGTTATGTGGAAGGTGGCCGATGTCCCCCGCCACTTTCGCGATGGCTTCAAACACGTGGTATCGTGCACGTTCGACATAGTCCATAGACATCTGTTGGTGCAACCGTTTCATGAAATTGTGCCTGTTCGACACGATCATGGTACTCATGGAGCTCTTTTTTAACATGGGGTTGATAGGACACCCACACCGCGAAGGGTCTTTGGAGGTACTGTTCGGGTCGTTCACCGCGTTCCACTCCGCGCGTTGGTCAATCATATTGGCTTCGGCGACGTATCCGCAAGACAAGCAGGTCATGTTACCGTTGACCGTGTCCATAAAGATTTGGCGCTCGTGACAATGTGTACATATTTCATCATCCGTGGAGGATTCGGGGGTATCTTGCGTGATGGTGTTATACACCGACCAAATAGCTTCGTAGTCCATGTTGATTGCATTTAAACATTACATTTCGTTTGCTTTAAGTTAATTTTTCTGTTATAGTATTAGTAAAAAGTATGGAGCGCCTATTTAGACAAAGTGACAACCCTTTATTGAATACGTTTATCTCCGACGCGAACATGGACCATCTACAGGCACGTATCATTCGCGAGGTGAAACATCGTACCGGCCTTGTTATATCGAGACAGTCCGATCGCGATCTCCTCGGTATCATGAACGCGACATACCACGAACGCGCAAACACGTTGTGCGGGCTTCCGTTGGAGCAAGAGGTAAGTCGTCTTAATGATATTGTATTCGAGGAGGCTATAGATATCGTCATGCACGGTATGCATAGTTACATGCTTTATGTTCGGGACGCTAGTCAACTGGCGGTGCCTATCGACAGGGGTATATCGACCACCGTCGACAAGAGTCTTGAAAGTAAAGTGTTGTTCTAGAGTTCCACTCGTTGTGGGAGCAACCCCCCGAACCAATTTTTCCCAAGCTTTTTTATTTTGCCGTTGGCGTTGAGATAGTCCAACAGTTCCTGTTTGTTCGGCGTGGGTCCCGAGTTGGTGTTTCGGAACCACATACGGAACGCTTCGTATATCTCCTGCATGCTGATCCGATCGCGGTCGTTGTTTGTGAATGTAAAGTTGTCGTCCAAAAATTGCATAAACCCGTCCGATCGCTTTTTGTACTCGATCGACGCGACCGATACCTCCGTCGGCTCGACAATGCCGTGTCGTTTGTACTGTTTGAGGTAATGGACCAGCAACCACATGAACGCTTCGCGCCACGAATCGAACTTTTCAGACAGCGTTTTGTCCTTTTTAAATTCCGTCTCGTTTTCGGGATTGGGGGAGTCTACAAAGCTGGACGTGAAATTCGTGACTTTCAATCGTCGCCATACGCCGTAGTCCCAGCCTTTTATGATTGGCATCTTGTTACAGAGCAGCACGAGCTTGAACTGGGGCTTGAACGGAGTGGGTTTCGAAAAAAGCCCGCGTGAGTAAATTTTATCACCACCCGTGTACTCTTTCATCGCACCGGTGTGTATGATGTCGTTGTCGTTGGGCTCTTGCATACTCGCGAAGCGCTTACACATCACGTCCTGGAGCTCGGGTGTGCACGCGTTGGAACTGGCGCGTTCTTTGGTGAGCAACGTGACGGGGAACTTTCCACAATAGTCGTCACCGAACGTCTTTTCGAACAGTTCGATGATGGTACTCTTCCCGTTCGACCCGCTCCCCGTCCATATTTGAAAGGTTTGCTCTTGCGTGGACCCTCCGAGAAAACTGGAGAGCACCGTCATGATGTAGTTTAGCATCTCCGGAATCGGCTGCACTTTTCGCAGAAACGCGTAAATCTCCTGTACCGTGTCGTGTTCCATCGTGTACGAAGTGTCGTATTTGATATTCGTCGTTTTAGACACGTAGTCGTCCGGTTGTCCGTCGCGAAACTCGTCGCGCGCCAGGTCGTACATGCCGTTGACAAAGCACACGAGATTCGGGTTTTGGTCGAGTTTGTTTGAGAAATCGACGTCGAAAAACATACGCGCACACTCTTTGAGGACACCCGTCTTGAACCCGTTGTCCTTCACCTGATACTCTAGGCGCACACACTTGTCTCGTTTCTCTTTTTGCTCCTTCACGACCGACATGTCGGGGGTCAACATCGCGCGCTTGTGTACGTTCGCCATGTCCATAAAGTCACGCGAAAGATCTTGTGACATTTTGTTCATCAGGATGTACCCACCGGGCATCTCTTTCCAGTGATGTTCGTCGAAAAAATACCATTCGTCCGATCTTTTCGGATTTATCGAGCGATATCGGTCGCTGTATTTGCTGTACATGATCGTGGCGATGTCGTAGTGCGCGCCGCAGTTGATACTGTATTCCAAGTACACCTTTGCGTTCTCTCTTATAAACGCTTCGTACAACGCGGGGTTGTCGTTTCGTGCCCAGTTACACAAGCTCGGTAGTTTGTACCCTTCGTTACGAAACCGACCCCAATGTTTCTCACACTCGCCTTCGCGGAACTTGGGACTCTGTCGACTCCATTCGATCCACGGTCTCAGGTTATCGGTGGAAATGTTGTGTAAACACCAACCCACACGGATCCACAACGGCTCCTCTTCCATACGCTCCGGAGACAGTATGTCCAATAATTGCCGACACATATAAAGGTCTCTCGCTTTTCCGTGTATCATTTCGTGTGGTTCCGTGGTGTTCTGATTAGAGGAGGGTGCTAATAACGGCGCCACGTTCGGTTTGTACGTCACCTCCTTGTGCTGTTGACCGCGAATACTGAAAATGCGCGGGTCCGTGCGCGGATCAAATTCGGGGTCCAGCAGCTGGTGATCTCGGTAAACACCCGTCAACATGTACGCGTACTTGTCGTCCCTCTTGTGAGACCCGTACATCAACCAATTGTTCGTCGCGGCGCATTCGTCGATGACGGACTCTTTATTAGGTTCCAAAAGACCCATGAAAATGTCGGTCCTTGCACCAATACACGAACGCACATCCTTGTGAATTCGGACACGAATATCTTTTCGAAGCACGACTTTTGGGAATATCGCGTGAAACCCGTCTTTTACGAGCCCGTCGTCCACGCGTCTCGGTCTCTTTTTCTCTAGTACATATCCGACGTTGTTGTTTTCCACTACACTACCCGGTTCTACTGCTTCGTCGGCTTCGACATACCTCTCAATCACCTCTTCGTATATTTCCATCAGCTTTCGTATGTCCTCTCTCGTGTACCGTCTATCTACCCCTTTGGTCACGCTCCATTTGAAATCAATATCCACCAACAAAGGACCCACCGCCTCTTGTACTTCGGACAACCCCATACGAATAAGCCCCCCCGGTGTACGTGGTGATTCGTTCAGTAGCTTTGTGTATCGCAACCATAGGAGGTCGACGTCCTCTTTTTTCGTGATGGTCCACGCACCCTGTACGGGGTACCATAGACCCGTGTGGGTCGCCTTAGTGTCGTCCGGGTTCGCGCCGGTTTTGAAAGGAGCCAATTCACAAAGGATCGAATTCAACAAACTCATTTTACATTTATAAGCACTTTTTTTTTTAAGTCCTTTTTGTAGTTTTTCTAGCATTGGTACAGTATTTAAGTGTTTGCTTATTGGTACAGTGTTTAAGTGTTTGCTTATTGGTAAATTGTTTTTAGGGTTTTTTAGGGTTTTTTTTTTCACAATTCGGTCATGACCATTTGGATGATAAATTGGGCGGGTTCGCCGACGAGTTGGTGAAACGTTTGAAGGATGTCCAGTAAATAAGCCAGATGGTCCTCTCGTTTCGAAATATGAAAGCTGGTTACGGAGTATTTCACGTAACAATAGTTGTAAAACACGTCCCGGACCATGTTGTTGTTATCATTGTCCTCGCGGTCCGCCGCCGCCGCTGAGGGTTGCATATGGTACAATACTTTCAGCATGCTTCCACATACGCGTCGGTAGATGAGTGCTTTCTTCGCGGTTAAAAGTCGATTGATCAGTACCCCGTACACGTACGAGTCTCCGACCAAGTCTTCGATCCCTCTAATGAAACGGGCGTGAAAAGGGGTGACTGGAAGTGAATTCGTGTGTTCGGAAGACTCCTCGGGCTCAGGAGGAGACTCCTCGGGACTCGAAAACGAAAACGCTTCTATTTTCGAGACAAGTTCCGGTACGTATCGCATGTCGAATGTACGCTCGTACTCGTCGGGGTCTTGAGTCGCACGAACCCCCGACCAAAAATCAATCGACCACGGTAGAATCGTGTAACCGGTATCGAACATTCGTTTAATCGATCGAACGTCCGCGCAAAATCGATAACCGTATTGCGTCCACTCTATTTTGTATTTCGGGTCTATCGTTTGGACGTCTTCTAATGTACACGGATCGGTCGTGTTGTAGTAGTAGTAACAAACGGGTGACACTCGGTCGATCTCGGCTTGAAGTACGGTTTTGTTCCTAAACTGGGTGTAATCGATTCCTAATGTGTTGGCTTCTTCGTTCATCTCCGTTCGTCGTTTCTTCATTTTAGATGTTTGTTATCTTTTTAATTTGATACACATTTTGGTCGCCGGTAGTTTTTTCGAAGTAGTTTTTTCGAGAAGGTCCTTCTTCGTAATGGTCACACCGCCTTTATACTTATCCCCTATATATTGAACATGTTTATGAATGTTGTCACTTGTTAATTGAGCGTTGAAAAAATAATTCACCACCGATCGAATCACTCGTTTATCTCCGCTCGTGAATGTGACGTTCATTTTAACTTGTAATTATATATAATTTGGTAAAAAAACAACTTAAAGAAACCGAATACATCTTAATAAAAAATATGGAGTCTGTACGTAACACTCTCGCTCAATACGAGTCTACGTTGGCATCGACGCTAATGGACTCGACTCGTTTTAAGCACACACACCCTCCCATCCGAGGCATCGAAGTGTCTTGTTTGTACTGTCGTCTACACGGTAACGTGTTTTCAAATGGAGTAAAAGAAACCAACTCGGACGAGTTGTGTCACTATGTAGTTCCTATCACAAATGCGCAAGAAGCGATCCTATTAAAATAAGAACGACAAGAAGCCCGTATGTAAACACCGGGGTATGGTTGGATTTTTTGAAATGTGTCACAAACCCAATAATGTTCGCAAGAATGATCAGTATACCGGTCAAGTAGTTACCTTCTCCTGAAAACAGATTTTTAAAAACATCGTTCGAGTTATTATTAGAGTTCATTTGGTAGAATCTATAGAAAAAAAAAACTGATAGTCCGTTGACCTGGGTTCCATTTCCTATGCGTAATTAACTATTGTAACAAAATTCCCTGTGTAATTACAATTCTCTGTGGGTTTCTAGGAATCTTTCAAAAAAGTGTTATATTTAGTCATTGTTGTGAATTGGGATTTTGTTTATTACAAACATTCGTATATGTACTAGATACCTCTGGTTAATTATTTTATTTTGTTTTTTGTGTTTTGTTTTTTATAATGTTTTTGTTTTTTTAATAAATATGTATTCGATTTTTCCAAGATTGCTATATAATTTTCATTTTGGATTACATTAGCTCGAAGAGTGCTGACTTGTTCTTGTAAGTCTAGAATATATGTATTATTTTTTTCTATTAATAAACCATCTTGTTTATTTTTGAAAACCATCACATTTAGTTCTGCTCTTAAATTTTCTTGAATATTTAAACTTTCTGATAGTCTATTTCTTAATTCATTAGAATAAAGTATCTGATGACTTTCATCCATATTTTTTATAAATATTTAACACTTTAAGTTTGTTATTTAAATATTTAAACTATGTGTTGTTTTTTTACCTAGATTACGACGGAGAACAGACGGTTTTAAGAAAGAATCACGTGTGTTAATAAAAAAAAATGACATTACAAGATGTGTGGATCGACTTTAAAATTATTTCAATGATCGAACCGAGCCGAAAATTATACATTCACGACGATGTGCTTGCGTTGGAACCGGTGAGTCGTTTGGAACCCATCAGACGATGGTTGAACAGTTCCAATCGACGTGGTGTTATCCAGCGCATTCGACAGCGCGTCGAAGAACTCGAACATTTTATAAAAAAACGCGACTATGACGATTTAGTTTGGTTAAAAGAAGAAATCATACACTTGATCGACCCGGTCAAGACTGGACTAAGTACTCTTCAAAACACGTACATGGACGATTCACAAGTACACGCGACTCTTGAGCTCGTGATTACGCGACTCGCGTACATCAAATATATAAACTCACTTAAAGAGGACAACTAAAAGAGAACTAAAAAGTAATGAAGATCACTATAGGTGGTAACACTGGGTGTGGTAAGACTACGTTGATTCGGTCGTTGAACCCAGCGTTCAATGTGAAACCAGAACCGATTGAAAAGTGGGGGTCGTGGCTGGACCTGTTCTATTCGGACATGAAACGCTTTTGTTTCTCGTTTCAAATGAAAATCCTGTACGACTTTATCGACTACGGAGACTCGTTTGTTTCGGAGAGGAGCCCGATGGACTCGTTGTACGTGTTTGCTAAAGGTCTCGTGCACAGTGAGATTATGTCCTACATGGAATACAACCTCTTTAGCGATTTCGTGCATCGCATTGGATGGGTCCCCGATGTTTACATCTACCTCCGCACAACGCCAGAGATGTGCTTCGAACGCATCCAGCAACGCTCACGTGACTGTGAAAACGGCGTGTCGTTGGACTATATTCGCATTATTCATGTGGAATACGAACGTCTCGTGACGGAGATTCTCAAGGAGATGAACGTCACCGTGCATGTCATTGACGCGTCCAAAACCCCAGAAGATATAAAACCCGCGGTAGAAAACATTATCTATACGTATATTAATGCTCAATAACACCCAAGGGTTTCAGACCACTGTATGGGGCCCGGCCGCGTGGCTTTTTTTACATTGCATCGCACTCAATTATCAAACTAAACAAAAACGTGTGTACAAGCTTTTTTTCAAAAATCTCGGTGGCGTGTTGCCGTGTGGAAGTTGCCGTGACAACTATCATCGCACGATTACACGACACAAAACGCTCCGATTGACAAACGACGTGTTCCGGTCACGGGAGTCTCTCTCCATGTGGCTGTTCAAGCTCCACAATTACGTGCGGAAGTGTCAAACGAATAAGGAAATGATGTACCCAAATACCAAGTACGGTTTCAAACAGATGGTCACTTATTATTCACGGTTCCGTGCGAAATGCCCGGAAAAAAACAAAGTACACGCACGCCAAATCCACACGAAAGACGGGTGTACACAACCGTTGAATGGTGGGATCCGTTTGAAAGCTGTGGTTCGGATATCAAAATTCACTTAAAGCACCAATGTGTAATAAAGTACAAACCAGTAAAACCAGACACACATATATACTTTAAAAAGATGGAGCGTTTACTCCGTAGCTCTTCGTGTGACCGCGCGTCCGACGCCACTCACTTGAGTCTCGTCGGAGGTAAATTTAAGATTGACAAAGTCGACTTGTTCCTTCGCATGTACTCCAAGAATTACAAAACACTCGGGGCCCATTTGGTCGAAAAGGTTTCGTATCCAAGCAAGTGGTACATCGATTTGGACCATCAACCACCTGGGTTTGAAGAAAAACTTATCAATACACTTGTCGAAAAAACCCACGAAAACTGTATTGTATGTGTTCCGTGGTTCGAACGCGACGCCGCACATATCATATTTCACGACATCGTGGTGAACTCTCCGGAAGAGGCTATTGAGAAAACGTCCAAATTATTCAACGACGACTTTGACAAGTCGGTCTATCGTACCGGATTGCGTATGATTGGGTCCAAGAAAAAGGCGAATGTGGGACGCGAGTATTATCCGTACGCCTATATTCGAAACGGTCATGTGGTCCTAAACCCTGAACCGCAGTTGACGTACGACGACTTGTTACTCGCCACAATCCATACAACGAACTTGAAAAGCACCACGAAGACAACAAAAGCACTCGTCGTCGTCCCGCGTTCCGTCAACACCACGGGTCAAGGACAAACAGAAACAGACTTTGGGTTTATTCACCCCAATTATAAAAACGTGTCCGTGTCGCAGCTCAAAGCCGGTAAAGGATACATGACACTGTTGGTCAAAAGCCGTTTCTGTATGAATGTCGACCGTGAACACACCAGCAATCATGTGTACTTTAAAATTCGCATCACACCCCCGATGACGGTTCAGGTGAAATGTTTTAACGAGCGCGGTTGCAAAGGGTACGAGAGTGAATCTTACAGAATGCCGGTTATTTTATTCTATAATATTAAGAATAAATTAAACTAAGAATTGAGAGAAATATGCATGATAAGAATCGAATACGATTAGATATTAATGAAAAAGGAACGGTCGAAGAGGACGCGTCGTTCGAGGCGCAACCCGCGCGTATCCAGAACATGGACCTCATGACACACCAACTGCAATCGATTCGTGCGATGCGGAATCTCGAGAATAACCGTGTGGAATTGGACGACCATATGTTGGTCGCCGAGATTGGTATTCTTTCCAACAAAATCGGTAGCGGTAAGTCGTTATGCGTGCTCGGTCTGATTGCCACCCAAGTGCGCCTCGAGGTCCAACCGTTCGTGACTTATCATTTCGGAGAGTCCGCGTACGTCCTCGACGAACGACGGGACATGCGTATCATCGGCGGAAATCTCATTGTGGTACCGTGTCATATGATTGCGACGTGGCAAAAGTACGTACAAGAGTACACCGACCTGTCGTTCGTGGTGGTGAAGAAACAAATGTTCCCGTTCGTATGGGGAGACCTCGAAAGTAAAGACATCGTACTGTGCGCTGCGACGCATTACAATATGCTGATCAAGTCGTGTCCGTGGACCTGGAGTCGCGTCATCTTTGACGAATCCGACTCCATCAACATTCCGTCGTGTGTGAAACCCATGAGTCGGTTCGTGTGGTTTGTGAGTTCCTCCCTGAATAATTTGCTGTTTTGTGACGGTCATTTCTGGAAATACGAAGTATCCGGGACAGGCGATCGACCTTCGCTCACTCGGGTGGTGACTAACGGTATCGCGCGTAACGGATACATTAAAAACACATTCAAAAGGTTACAGTCCGAAAGTGCGAACTGTATATTATCGAGGATAATCGTCAAAATGAACAACAAGTACATCGACGCGTTGTTGAAACTCCCTCCTATAACGGTCAGTGTAATTCATTGCGACGACCCGGTGTATCTCATGATACTCAACCACGCCGTTTCGGAAGACGTCGCGCAATTGTTGAACGGGGATGATGTGCGGGGTGTGTTGGATCATTACGGGTGTTCCGTCGATACCAAGGAGAATCTCGTGTCACACGTGTGTAAAAGCATCGCCATCGAAATAAACAATTTACGCATGAAAACCCAATACCTTCGTAACCTGGAACGTCGCGTGGAAGATAACCAGTTGACCCTGCTTAAAATAGACAAAACGCAACGAAAGATTGAGTGTCTCGAGTCTAAATTGAGACGGATTCACGAACAGGTTGATATGTTGTTGGACCAAGCACCGAGCTCGCCATGCCCCATTTGTTACGAATGCGGTATCGAGCAGTGTGTGTTCACCTGTTGTATGAATACTTTTTGCACACCTTGTGTGAAACGCTTGTTTGAAACCTTCGAAAACAAGACGTGCCCTTTGTGTCGGGGTCATTTTTCGATTGTGAAAACTATTTCGAAAGTTTCTTCTTCAGCAGCCGGAGGTGGTGGAACCAGTCAAAGCCAAAGCCAAAAGTACGAACGACTCGTGCGGCTCTTGAAAGATAAGCTTACTACCACGGAAGACGCGCACATTCTGGTGTTTATGTACAACGACAATACCCTGAAAAAACTACAACAGGTGCTCGACGCGCACGGTATTCCGTACCGTGCGCTCACCGGTAAAATTCAAAAAACGGTGGACATGTTTGAGGACGGACAGGTGCGTGTTCTGGTTGCCAACGCGACGGTACACGGATGTGGTCTTAATTTCACGCGTGCGACCGACGTGATTTTGTTTCAAAAGATGCACGCGGAACTCGAAGCTCAAATCGCCGGACGCGCACATCGTATTGGTCGCACGAAAAGCCTAAATCTGATCCGATTGCTTTATTCGAATGAAATTTCAACGGTTAATATTTTTCCCGGTGCCTAATACGACAGCAACCGACTTCTTATCCTTTACCGCTCTAATAACCTGATTGTCAACTTTTTCGTATTGAGTAGGCTTGGATCCGGGAAACATCTTGAAACCGGTATCAATAATCGCGTTGAGCCATTCTTCTTTGGACGTCACGGGTTTCCCTTCATATTTGACCGCATTGGTCTCGTGAATGAGGGAAAGCACGTCGTTCATTTGTATGCATTGTCGCGATGCTTTTTGGCTGGCGGTGCTACAAGATCTGTTGTACATCCCTGTATAATTGGCCACCCACAAACCTTTCATCTCCCGCACGAGCTCCGAGAGATCGTCGGTCGTAAACGTACCCTTGACGCTCTTCGGCTTGAGTCCGTTAATCACATTAGCAAAATCGTTCTGATCCACCAGGATCACGCCGTAATACATCTCGCCGAAAATGTTACTACTACTCGGGGTTTGTGTGATGGTCATTTTATTCAAAAAGTCCAAAAAGACCAAGAAGAAACCCGACCCGGAAGTGACCGAAAAGTCTGAAAACGCACCGGGTTCTTCAGGGACCAACTCGGGTTCAACAACGGGCACTAATTTACAACTACAACAAAACAACCCAATCGACACGGTTCCGTGTGTATACAATGACTGTTTTTATCTTATAGACTAAAATATAATTTAATAAAAACAATGCCCAGATGTACTCATTGTAAGCGTAAAAATCCCATCATGTTGACGTGTAAATGGTGTGTCCATGACTTTTGTACACGATGTTTGTCTTGTGAAATTCATGTGTGTCCGAATATAGACGACATGAGAAAATTCAACTTAAAGACACTTGAACAACAGTTATTAAGGGACCAAGTCCAAAGCGTCCGAATAATAAAACTGTAAAATCTGTGAAAAACTATGATACTCAACAAAGGAAACACATGTTATTTGGGCGCGGCGCTTCAATGTATTATACGAACGGACTCCCTGGATCGATTCGTACAACAAAGTATCGGACAAACCAATACCGAGGCTATTTTATTTTACAAGATACACACTCGCGTACGCGGTGGGGTCGTATGTGACCCGGACGAACTTTACAAAAAAATTCGAAGGTTCTACAAACCTTTCGACAATATGGAACAAAACGACGCGCACGAGGCGGTGATCGTCATACTCGATTATCTTTGTACGTTTATGACGCCGATACCCAACACACTGTATGTCGGTTCGCTTGAAGGGCGTCGTTCATGGGGCGAACGGTACTCGGTCGTGGACGAAATATACAAAATTCAATTTGAGAATAGCATCCGATGTCAGAATTGTAATCATGTGATTCTCAATTACGAGTGTGCGTACGGGCTCTACGATACGTTCGAGGGTCTTGGAAAACACGCGCTTCCCGGTTATCGATGTGATCGATGTCATCAAACAGACACATGCAGCGAGTACGTGTCCGTTTCGCATTACCCACAAACGCTTATTATCCGCGCGCGTCCTACCATGGTAATAGATCAAACGAAATTCAGACTTGGTATGAATATCTACACGGTGTTTGCCGTTTGTCGATACATCCCTCAATTAAACAACGAATCATCGGCTCATTACAATGCCGGGTATTTACAAGAGGGTAAATGGGTTTTGGTCGACGACGATGTCGCGACGACGTCGAAAAATGTGGATGACATTCTCCGCAACGCGTCCGTCTTGTTTTTACAACTGGAATAAAAATGTATTGAAAATTCCGTACAAAAAAACCTCAAAACAAAAAATTGTTCGGGTTAAATTAAAACCAACCCCTCTAAACACCAGATAATGTACGTAGCGATACGTAACTGTCCGACGTCTACGCTACGACACGAGGCTGAACGACATGGAATATCTGCAAAAACGCGTACCCAACTGTTGACACAGTTGTCGAGCATCGGTATCAACCTATTGGAACAAAAAGAAAAACAAGAAGAAGAAGAAGAAGTAAGAGAAATAGAACTAGAAATACCGACGGAGGCGGATGCCCAAAGAAGTGGTGGTTATTTCCCGCTGATGTCACCGTACCTTGCCCTGGCGGTAGAAACTCCGCGTAGATCGGGACATTTACTCACCGACGCCTCGTTTTCTGTGTTGGACGCCCAAATCCTACGAGGTGTACACACTTTACAGGTGTGTGATATCGATGTAATTAGGGAAATCGAGGACATCAAGACGCTCAAGAATCAATTAGTGAACGATTATATCACTCTGAAAAACGACTTAAATCACCTGAAAGACACGCTCGAAAGCACGTTGAACCAAGATTTGTATGTGTACCAAACCGCCAACGAAATTGCGTGGAACCATCTCGACCAACACGTTCATATCCCCGGTGGTGGAGTACTCTACACGGTCGAGAGTCCTGTATTTTATGGAAAAGTGGAAGACTCGGTCGTGCACGGGAACATGCACTTTGAGATTCATATCCAACAAAACGACCGCATGCGAGATCGGTTCACTGTGGACCTTCCGGTGGCCATGGACGAAACCATGCCGTTGTGTCCGATCATGGTACTCGTAAACTCCAATTACGACGAAACCACGGGTGAGTATTTGTACGAGTCTACAACATGTCATTCGTACATTCAACGAGACACACCGACGACGCTCAACGTGTTTTGTCCGCTTCTCCGTGACGACTTTACCCGACTCCAGTTTGACATTACGCTTCGATATTTCGCACGACTTCAACCGACCATGCTCACCCCAGCCCGTATGTCCTCGATGTGGTACTCCGAAACGTACACCGAACGAAACCATTTAGCGAAGCACCAATGGACGATCCTTGGTGATCGGGTCGAGTTGTTTACGAACATCAACATACAAATAGAAATGGACGAAGTGGACACGATTCGTGTGCGGTTACCGGTGGAGTCCTCCCAATTCGACACAATCGGGTACGGTGTCATCCATTACACCATACACGGGGACAATATCATTTACTCCGCAAACACACCGATGATTCGGATCTCCGCGAGCACGGACCCGTATACGTTGATCATCAAGTCCGCGCTACTCAAGGCTGTCAACTCGTACAACACCATGCAAGTGTCGACACACATCGTGTACTCTCGCAAGGCGGACACCAACCTGGTCTACGACTTTGTGATTGCACCGCCGACTTACGCAAAGAAAGGCGACGTTATTCGCGCGACGTTTAAAACGACGACCGCGGTGAACGCGTACTACTTTACGGGACTCAAGGCGGTGCATAAAGAAACCGAAGAATCCTGGCCTTTAGTGGTAGAACGTTCGGTGGAAGGTTTGCAGAATAACTGGAAATTCGATTGGACGGTCCCCGAAACCATCGACCAAGACATGGAGGTGCGATTCGCATTTGACTTGTTCGAACACGAGTATGTTTCTTCCAATTCGCTCATTGTTCCGTCGGTCCAATTGTCCGCGGAGGACATTCACGTGGAACTCGATCACGTCGGTACAAACGACGTCGCGTTGTGGATCCATAGTATAGAAACCACGTTCGACATTCCGTACTCTATACGCGCACGAATCGAGTATACGGAAAAGCCGGTGTATAACGGATTTACAAAATATACGAACAAGGTGTGGTTTCAATGGATCGGGCTCGAAGAAAATACCACACTTTACTTGATTTTTACCGATCCGTTGGGACGTGAAACGACCAAACCGGTAAACGTGGGGTCAAATGGCGTTTAAAACAATCTCACCATTAAACAAAAATGCCCATTGTCAAACAACTCATGTTTGTGGAGACCGAGCAACGATCGACTACATCGACTGTGGAAAAATTACACGCCGAAGCGGTATTGATTCATTCTAACGAAACGGTACGGTTGTCTCGAACCGACAATAATTTTCCGGTACTCGACGTGTATGGTCATGTGTGTGCCGATAAGATACGCGGTCGGTCGGACGCTCGGTTAAAAACGGACATTAAAGAGCTACATGACGCACTCGATGTGATTTCTCGATTGTCCGGAAAGTCGTACCGCATGCGAGGAGGGAAAACAGAGTCGTACGGGCTCTTGGCACAAGACGTGGCTCGTGTTATTCCGAATGTGGTGGAAACAGGTGATGACGGTTATTACGACATTTCATATTTAGAGATTATACCCTTCCTTATTGAGGCAATTAAAGAACTCGATCAACGAACGCGTAATTTAACGTGAAAAAGTATATCCTAAACATTTTAGAATGGGAAGTCTCGACTACCAAGACGTTTACGAAAGAGATGTGTTTTTGACACCAGACCATTTGGAGTTTGCCCATATTACACAAAATTCGTTGCGAATCAAACCGGTATGGGACCACAATGAAAATACACACCTTAGCATTCGTGTGGATGGGTCTTTTTCCGAAACGTTAATAGGACCGTCGTTCGTGCACACAAAGGACCTTCGTATCGATACTATAGAACACACACACGACGCACCTATACTAGTGAAGAGCGGATTGTCCGTGAACGGATCTATTCAAACGGACGGCGTAGAGGTAACCACGACCAGACCGTACACGAACCTCTCCGATAATGAACTGGTTTCCAAAAAACAGATGAGTGATTATTTGTTGAATTATCTCACCCATGACGTGCAAATCAATAATACGACTCTCGTCAATCTGATAGAAGACGCGTTACTTAACATTACGCTACCGGACGTACAAACTGAAAAGATTACACAAGTCCTCGATGAGTACAGGGAGAACGGTAACATGACGACAGACGTCTCTGAAGTTATCTACGCAATGACGATAGATCAGGACACGTCCCGTCTGATTACCTCAAACGTATTAGATGGGATCCTTCAAGACTACAACAACAACACTCAGCAAAACTATATTCCCGATTTAACTCGTTTAAATATCGAATCGAGTCGGTTGTTCGATTATCCGATGCAACCGTTTTATCTTAGACTAGAAGACTACGTGTCGAATTATATTCTACATAACGTACCTGACTTGGTAAACACGGGTAATATCGTTTACTTGGACTATATTCGAGAGAATTATTACACGAAAGAAGAAGTACGCGATTATGGAGGAAATACAGGCGGAAGTGGTAGTGGTAATGTCGATGTGTCACATCTGCTTACAAAATTAAGCGCAAGTGAAATTTACATAAAAAAGTCAGACTTTTTTACCGCAGACGGAAACGTTCAACTGAACTACACTGTGGAGTCTAATATAAACGTGTACAATTACAACGTTGACAACCTAAAAACGTTCGTCGATGTAGCGACGACCGACACCAACGGGTACCAGTATAGTGTCGACCCCGTCAATCCCAATAGAATCACGTTGACCGGGTTAATCGACAATAAGATTGACCGTACCGATTTAAAAGTCGGTGACCGGGTGTTGTTGAACAGTCCTATTATGAACAACGCCACTGGACTTGTCGATACCGTGTATAACGGTGTCTTCCGTGTCATCGAACTCACCGGAACGTCAGTAGTCCTCGACCGCGCGGTTGATTTTGTGTCCGCGAATGCATGTATCGGCGCGTTTATCTATGTAAAAAGCAGCTCTTCAAACGCAATCGCGAGCGGGAATAGCTACATCGTGTCCAATCCGTCCGTGTTGGACCACGGTTTTGTAATAAATAGAGACAATATCGTGATTGTCCCGTTCATCGTTCAAGACAATACACACGGTTCGATGGCATACCAGGATCATAACAATGTACTCATTTCTGGGGGGTCCATCACAGTGGACCAACTCCACACGTCGACCATTCAAGCCACGGAGTCCACTTTTTCGATACACATCCCGCCCGAAAAGTACTTTGAGATTACTTCGATAGTTCCGGGACAGACTCAAAAAGGCGCCGTGTTTAGTGTGGACGAACAAGGGCATGTGTCCGCGTTCCAATTCTCACAAATGTCCGATCGTTCTCTCAAGAAGAACATACACGATATACAAAACCCACTAGACATCGTAACCAAACTTGAAGGAAAAACATTCGAATGGAAGGATGATAACAAAAATAAACGAGGTGCGTCTTATGGATTTATTGCACAAGAGATCCAACAGACATTACCCGAAGTCGTATCGGAAACGCTCAATGGTCATCTTACCGTCGATTACACTAAAGTAATTCCAATTCTAACTGAGGCCATTAAAGAATTGTACGTACAGGTCCAACAAAAAATTAAACCACAACAACCACAACCACAACCACAACCACAACCACAACCACAACCACAACCACAACCACAACCACAACAAACGCCTCTTTCTCCCGAACCCGAACCTTTCAGCAGCACAACAATGACCCGAGAACAACAACCTCTTTCTGAACAAGAACCCTTTGTCATGACCCGAGAACCAGAAGAACCGGTTTCAAGAGCGACGACAACAATCTACGTGAATCCGCAGCCAACAAATACCGTAGTCACCACAAACGTGTACAGTATCGGTCGAACGTCCACCTATTTCGTTACTCTTAGTTCAACCAATCATGATTCCATCACCATGGAACCCTTGTTTGTTTCGGTAGAGACACGACAAGTATATTCGCTATTTTCCAATAGCGGCGCTAATACGTTAGACGGAGTATCGATTGAAATCGGGGATATTGTTTTGATAAAAAACAGTGTCGATCAACAGTATAACGGTGTTTTTAAGATTAGCGGAATTCAACACGTATCCTTCGGTCGCTTTTCCAAGTGTTACCGCATGGACGATTTCAATACGTTCGATGCTATGCAACATTCGGCAGTCATCGTAAGTCCGTCCGGTTTCGCAGGCAACGGTAAAGGTGTTCAGAACGTGGGTGTGTCGTTCACATGTACCATTAACGTTCTTAACGAGTCTTTGTTCGTCCTGGACAAAACACCCATCACATTTGTGTCGTTCGGGTTGACCCCACAACTGGGTACCATGTCCATGCAAGATCACACTAACGTAAACATCACCGGTGGTCGTATCTCCACAAACGAGTTTTTGACTTCAAACTTGTTCCCTTACGACAACAACTCCACCATTTCTCTGAATCTAAACGGGAGTACCGTACATGATACGTTTCAAGTTCGTAACGAGTCCCTTGACACTCTATTTTCGGTCGATGGTACGGGACGGGCTAGCGCGTTTGAATACTACGCGCCGTCCGATAAGAACCTGAAGAAAAACATCAAACCCATAGAAGACCCTTTGAAATTGGTGAATATGTTACAAGGTATCACATTCGATTGGAAAAACGATAAAGGCAACCATAATTATGGGTTTATTGCACAAGACGTGGCTCGGCATTTTCCGTCCTTGGTACATAAACGTTCGGACGGGTATTTGGCAGTGGATTACAGTAAGGTGGTATCGATTCTCGTAGAGGCTGTCAAAGACATCTCATCCATGCTCTTGAAACATGCTTAAAATGGTTTCATTATTCACGACTATTTTTTTTTTGTCCTGATTGTAAAGAATATGTCTCGCGGATTCATAGATCCGTGTCAATGGGTTGATGCGATAGGGCGTTAATGTTTCCGCGAGAACTATGCATCGACCACTCTCATAAATGACAAATTCTTGTGATTCTGTAAAACACACACACGATCCACTCGGTGAAAATAACACAAGATCGTCCATAGTATCCGCGGTGTAGTCGTCAGGTCCTATGACAACAAACGAGTGTTGTGAATTGGTCAAGACGCATTTGTTTAGGTTGTATAAAAAACGAACGTGTACGATACTTTTGAATGGAAATGAATAACTACGCGTTGAGGTGTCATATATGTACGTATGAGACGCATTGCTAACTAAACACGCCACGTGACTCAATGCAAATAACACGGATAATACAGGTAAGAAGTCCACCGTTGACAATTTTACCCCGTTCCGATACAAGATAGTTCCGTTTATAGAATAGGTGGTTGTTTTGTTGGTGAACGGGTCTGAAAAAACACTTGCTTTATATTCCGATTCGTCGTATAGACTAGTACTAGACTCTACTTGACACTCTACTTTCGTCATGTAACGTAGACACTCGTTCAACTCGAACCATTCGCGTGAGCGTCGATTCAGTACAACTCCCAACGGAACTTGTGACGTGGTCCACGGTACTGTAGGGTTCATAATTGGTGTTGATGGTTTCGCTTCTTCTTATACATATGACTTGCTTGTACTTAATACTATCAACTTCGTCACAAGACTTGTCGTAACACACTGCCATTGCGTTTTGTTTGTTGTTGTTGTTGTTTCCTTTAAATTTCTATTCTTCCAAGATATATTTGTCATAGTTTTTCTCGTCGTCGTCCTGGTAATCGTCAATGATACCGTCGTCCGAGTACACGTCACAATCTGGTGGGAGCGCGGGGTGCTGCTGCTGCTGCTGCTGGTGAGCTGGGAAAAACGACTTTTTGATTTCAGGGGGGGGTGGTTCCGCCGCGCTCAACAAACTTCCGGACGTTCCGAGCTTGTTGAGCATGTCGTTGAACCACGAAGCTTCGTCGGAAGGCAAATCGGATATCTTGATCTCTTTTTTGCCTGCTTGGTTGGAAGAAGACGAAGACTCTCCTTGATGTTGTGGGGCGCTCTTCGCGGGGCGCTTCTTGGGTTTGATCTGAGCTACATCAGGGACCACCGCTTCTTCTGTTTCCACCGGTCGCTTCGAGGCGGGGCGCTTCTTGGGTTTGATCTGCGCCACCACTACTGCAACAGGGACTACTGGTTCTGGTTCTGGTTCCGCCACAAGAAGTGCAGAGACCACCACAGAAGGGACTTCTTCTTCTTCTTCTGGTTCCGGCGCGGCAACAGGGATTTCGACCGGTTTTTTGACCGATTTCTTAGCGGGGCGCTTCCTCTTGGGTTTGACCTGTTGAGTGGGCTCTTCTGGTTCGGGTTCCATCACAACAGCTGCGACAGGGACTTCTGGTTCGGGTTCTGGTTCTGGTTCGGTTTCCACGGGTTGTTTGACCGGTCTCTTCGAGGCGGCGGGGCGCTTCCTCTTGGGTTTGACCTGTTGAGTGGGCTCTTCGTCAGCCACCGCCTCAACCACTGCGACAGGGACTGCAATCACCACCGGCGGGACTGGTTCTGGTTCACTCACAAGGACAGGGACAGGGGCAGGGACTGGTTCTGGTTCAACCACGGGTTGTTTGACCGGTCTCTTCGAGGCGGCGGGGCGCTTCTTGGGTTTGGTCAGGACAGGCTCAACCACGGGGACTGGTTCTGGTTCTGGTTCCGCCACAGGTTCTGGTTCTGGTTCAACCACGGGTTGTTTGACCGGTCTCCTCGAAGGGCGCTTCTTGGGTCTGATCAGAACAGGCTCTGGTTCTGGTTCGGGTTCTGGTTCCACCACGGAGACAAGTTCGGGTTCTGGTTCCACCACGGAGACAAGTTCGGGTTCTGGTTCCACCACGGAGACAGGTTCTGGTTCTGGTTCCACCACGGAGACAGGTTCTGGTTCTGGTTCCACCACCAGCAGAGCGATAGGGAATTCAGGTTCTGGTTCTGGTTCTGGTTCCACCACGGAGACAGGTTCTGGTTCTGGTTCCACCACGGAGACAGGTTCTGGTTCTGGTTCCACCACGGAGACAGGTTCTGGTTCTGGTTCCACCACCAGCAGAGCGATAGGGAATTCAGGTTCTGGTTCTGGTTCTGGTTCTGGTTCCACCAACAGAGCGATAGGGAATT
>Ga0222674_1000285_pt1 | contig 21559 bp, 26 predicted proteins | sample AntAcemetagen866_FD_179804 | JGI IMG/M metagenome (GOLD analysis project Ga0222674, IMG submission 179804) | Saline water microbial communities from Ace Lake, Antarctica - #866 | ecosystem: Environmental > Aquatic > Non-marine Saline and Alkaline > Saline | place: Antarctica: Ace Lake...
AAGAAAGCTATATTTATTTGAAGGCCTTGTTAGAAGGAAAATATGATCCTATCGCTCTTAGAGCAGAAGATCAGCAAGAAGTAATGGATCGTCTTGAGGTTAAAGCTGTAACTGATTTAGTTATTGCTGGTGCAGTTTCTCGAAGCAATTCATTTGCGTTTACATCTGGTGAAGCTAAGTTCACATTTGAAAAATGTGTAGCTATGGTTCGCAGTGTAGCAAAATATGGTACTAAAAATGTTTTGATTACAGGTGCAGATGTAACAACGGATGTAATGTTGTGGGATTTTGATAATGATAAAAATCGTGAAACAACTATTGAAAAAGCTGGTATTTCTGAATGGCATAAAATGGAAGCTTTTGCTTTCACTCATGCTGGTTCTAATGTTGTATTTCCAGCAGACAAAGCATTAGTTGTAGCTGTTGCTGACTCTAAGTCACAAAAACCTGGATACTTTGTACGTCGAAAAGTAGCTAGTGTTGCAATGGGGCAAGATGTTGTTGCAAAAGAACGTCTTGTGATTTCTAGTGGACCAGCTAAACATGTTGGATCAAATAGAAAACTTGCAGTTGGAATCTTAACGTATGAGAATTTCGGAGCAGTTTTGACAAACGAATATACTTGTGCTGTATTTAAAAGAGCTAATTCATATTCATAATTAGTTTGGTGGGTTATTAATTTAACCCACCCCAATGTATTTAATCTTTATAAAAGGATAAAAAATGAAAACTGTAACAACAGCAAATATCATCACAATGATTCGTGGAGCTATCGAAGATGGATTAAAAACAAACGGAAGAGATAGTTTTATTTACGACCAAGATACTTCATTTTCAGTAAGCAAAGATTTTGTTAGTGCTTCATCAATCAGTGTGTTTCAAAATGGAACACCGCTAACAACAACAAGTGATTGGACATTCAATGCTTTAACAAACAAAGTCACTATCACATCAACGTTAGTAAAAAAAGATGGAATCATAATCACATTTAGTTATTATGAAAAATATTCAGATTCAGAAATCACAACATATTTAAGTTCTTGTCTTAATAAATTTGTTGTTAAGCGTTATCCAAAATATTTTTATCTTAATGATAGCAGTGAAGTTGTAACAATGGATGGTATTAATCCAACAGTAGAAGAAGCAAACATAATGGCTATTATTACAGCAATATCTATTGACCCAAACAATGTTAATATTAAAACTAGAGATTTTACAATTACGGCTGAAGAAAACGAAAGTAAATCAGAACAGATAAGCAGAGTGTTTAGTGAATGGATGAGAGATTTTGGATCAACTAGCTTTTTGGAGGAAGAATAATGAATTTTATAACTAATGTAAATTTTCCAAGAGATGTTATTGAAGGCGATAGTTTTGACTTCACGGCTACAGTAGATGCTGATTTAACAGGTTACAAAGCACGATGCAAAATCTATGATAGCTCATCAAACGAAATTGATCTTAATACATTAAACGATACTGGATCAGACGCAGAGATATTAATAACACCCGGCACAACATCGACTGTTTTAGTTAATGTCGCAAAATCATTAACAGATACTTTTGAATCTAAATTAATAATTGAATTGCAGATAGAAAATGCTGGTGGAACGGCAGTAAAAACAATTTTTAAAACATCAATTGAAATGATTCAATTGATGCTAAGTGAAGACTAATATGCGCAAAAATATAAATAACAAAATAAATAAAGTTTTTGAAGGTTCAAAAGAAACATTGTGGGCTTATCCAAAAGGCGCAAATAGTTTCGGTTCTAATTTTGATCCAATTCGAAACACAGGATATGTAGAGGCATTTGACTCTCCTATTCCTGTAAAAGCCGTTGCAGTGCATCAAATTAGTAATACCGGGTTAGTTGCCAAAGAATTAGGGTTAAGCTTAACAGGGGCCATTCAGGTCATTGTAAACGATACTGACAAAGAACTTGTAAAGAACGCAGGCAAACTAAAATACAATGGAAAATTTTATACAACATTTCATGAGGCTCTTGGAAGCAGAGTTATGATGGACGCTAGAGAATTTGAAATGACAAGTTTTACATTATTTATTAAAGGAAATTCATGAGTAAAATAACAGTAACATCTAATATAAAACCCGGTGAACTTAGAAAATGGGCCACAGATATTACCGAAAAGAGTGCTGAAAGAGTGGTTAGAAGATTAGCGGAAATGTGTGAAGTTTCAATAAAGACTGAAATAATGAATTCAAGCAAGATGCCTACAGGTGCATTGGCAGACGCTTTCTTTAAAATTCAGTTTAGTAGATATCATTGGGGTGTTGGAGATATTGATTATTTAAATGACGCTACGCCTTATTGGAGACATATTAACTATGGTTCAGAAGCGATTGGTGCAAATTGGGAACATATTTTACCTATGGGTCATTGGGAAGACGGAAGATGGGTTGAGGGTGATGGCGATGATAACTTTTTTGCAGTACCTAATACACGAATTCAGGCTCATAATTATATTGAAAGAACAATTGTAGATATGCACACAGCCATTAATAGAGTAATATCGGAGGGTTAGAAATGCCTTTAGAATGGGGAATAAAACGTAACATTGAGAACAGTTTATATGTGTTTTTGACAGATAAGATTGATGAAAACAATGTAACAGATTCTAACAATGATAAAATCCTAATACGTGTTGGTAGAAAAGTTTCAAAGGATTGGACTCTACCATGTATAACCGTTTATTTAGATGATAAGACTTCAGAAAGAGCAGAAGTAGGATCAAACAATAGATTAAAAACATATTTAATTATAATGGATATTTATGCTACTAATGAGGGAGAACGGTTAGATTTATCAGATTGGTTAGAAGAAATAATCAATGATGGATTTAGATATTTTTCAATGTTACCAAGCACATCAGGCCCACAAACACCAATTCAAACAGCGTGTGGTTTAGTAAATGTAAATTTTGTGACCAATGCAAGAGTCGCTTTAGGACAGAATGTTGACCCTGAAGACAGCCATCGGCACCGTATATCAATAAACACATGGATTTCTGGCAACTAATAAGGAGCAACAATGGAAGTAGCAACAATGGCAAGTTTAATAAGAACAGGATTTACTATTTTATCTTCAATATTTATGGTAGTTATTTTTTGTGTAGTGAAATTCAACGACATCGCACATTTGGATAGGAAAATAGACGATGTTGATAAAAAAATAGACAAACTTGATGATAAATACGATGAACAGGGCAAGGAGATAGGGAAATTATCTTCACAAATAAGTAGCATCGATGGATATATAAAGGGTAAACAAGACAAAAATAATATTTAACAATAAATAGGAGGAAATAATTATGTCAACAGTTATCAGACATGCTTCGGCTGTCAAACCAATCAGTGTTCCTGTTAATAACACAGTAGCATCGGACAATTGGGACCGTGTTCAGGCTTTTAATCCTGCAACAAGTCAGCCACTTGAAAAATTGTATGAAATTGGTAGATTAGCAAAAACGGCAACAGCTAAAGAACTTTTAGAAGCTTCTTTATCTATTTCACAGTTGGAATATGGAACAATTGATTCATATTTGCAATTGGCTGGTTTATCAGCAGAGCCAGTAGCCGGTTTAACATTAGCTAATTTTAGTTCAGCAAAAACAGATTTTTACCTTCCTGGTAAAGATGAATTTGGTGGAACAGTAGAACAAACGCTTTGGATGCAGAAAATGGCTCTTGATTCAGTTGGTATTGAAATGTCAGCAAATGAAAGAATCACAAGATCATTTGAATTGAGTGGAAGTTTTATGAAAATTGCAAAAGACGCAAACAAAGATTTAATTTTTGTTTCTGATACTGTACCATCAGGTGAGGATGTTGATTATGAAATTGATTTAAGTGATCCAGCACCAGTTGTTGATCCTAACAACGCAGGTGTTTATATTCTTCAGGCTTATCGTGTATCATTGTTAGGTGTAGCAACAGAATTAACTTCTGCTGATTATACATATACGCATGTAGGAACAACATTATCAATCAATACGGTAACAACCGGTGATAACATTCGTGTTTGGTATACGTCAGCTACATATGGTTCAGCAGGTGATCCAACAGCATTAAATGATGCTGATGATTTTTACATCAAGGCTGATAATGTAACAGTAACACTTGAAGATGGAACAAACAGTGCAATTACATTATCAAAATTAACATCTCTTTCTATTCAGGCAACATTAAATAGAAACGATGAAGGCGCAATTGGCGATAATGAAAAATTGTTTAACGAAGTTGAAAGTTATGATGTAGCAGTTTCGTTAGGTGGATTTGTAAAAGATGCTCCTATTCAAGAAGCATTGATGACACAGGCTGGACAAAGTTGGGGAATTATTGACTACAGTTTATTTAGTTCAGTAGACATTATAGTTAAGATTTACAAAGAATCATCTAAAGCAACATTCATGATTGGTTATAAAATAACAGGTTGTGAATTTTCAGATGATAGCACAAGTTATAACGCTAACGAGTTTGGCGAAAACCCTTGTAGTTTAAATTCTGATAATTTGTTGATTACCTCGGTAATCGGTAATTTATAGGTTTTATAACATAAGGACTTGACAAGTCAGGGGTCAATATGGTATACTTGTTATAAGTGCAGTATTATAATTGATAGGAGGGAAGATAAAGTCTTCCCTCCCATGTAAGGTCAATCAGATAATTAGTAAGGAAGGCATGATATGTATAATATGGATGAGAGAACTATAAGTAAGATTCTAAAAACTAAATTTTCGGCTTTAGTAGGAAAATCATGCAAGCGAATTGAAGTTATTCGTGACGCTACTGATATTCAGCCAAAGGTTAAGTTTACATTAATTCGTGATTTAATTCGTGAATTAGACTATGAAGCAATGAGAGACATTCAGTCTAGTATTGAATTGTTTTCTGAAGGTACTAAAATTCAAGTTTCGTTAACCAAACCTGGCGATTAATTCGTGCAGGTTTTTTATATTGAGGCGCATCATGGAATCATTTACATTTCTTAGATTGATAAACGATGAAGTTAAAACATGCATCGACGATTTAACACATAACACAAACATATTTATTAAAGAGATATATATTCAAGAAGAGAAAACAACAATAAAGTACGAAGTAATTACAGAAGACGGTTTTGAAGTAAAAGAAATAATTTTGAGAAATACAAAGTAAGATAAGATTAAACGTAAGGAGAACAAGATGAGTATCAAACACGTAAAAGAAGTAATAGAGGAATTGCAAAGAAACAGTTTGCATCCTGAACTAATTCAAGATAATAAGATTCATTTTTCATGCGATAACGCCATTTATCGTGTAAGAATGCCTAGTCAATTAGAATTGCTTGAGGCCGATAGAGAAAAGAATGCTTATCAGGTAAAATTATTACGACAAGATGACACAATCACCTTAAGTGAATTAAAAAAAGTTTTGAAAGAAAAACAGGGTATTGATATTGATGATATGGAAAAACAACTTGTTGTATTAGAGGATGATTTACAACAGGCATATGAAACGATGGCTAAGAAACATGATGACGATATTGAAGGAATTGAAGAAGCAAGAAAAGGACTTAAAGCGGTTGAAGATAAACGAGGTGTTATAATCCGAGAAATTTCTGATAGAACGTCACCATCAATTGATGTTCAATCTGATAATTATTATATGTCATATTTAACAGCAGTTTGTACTGAAAAGAATGAAGAAACAGAAACCGATGTTATTTGGAATAAGGCTTGGGTTTCTTTTAAAGAATATTTAGAGTGTGAAGATTCAAATGTTAAATATTTTGCTATGGGATATTTGACAACATTAATCATGAAAGTTAGGTCATGAACACCAACAAAGAAATAAGGAAATTAGCAAGAAGTGATTATTGGCAATCAGTATTTAACACAAGTAAAGAAGGACATAGCATACGACTATTTAAAAACATTACAGATTTAAGTGGTATACAGATGCAGTTTTTACAATGGTTGAAAATTTATGATATGTTATTTACTGAGTTAGCTCAAAGAGAAAGTTATTTATTGACAAATAAAGTGATTCTTGATGATGATCGAACAGATGCATATCTTTATGTTCGAAGAACAAGAATTGAGAATGAATGGAAGCAACATCAGTTAGATAAAAAAACAAGTGATGCTAAATCAAAACATAATTTTAAGAACAATGATAATGTTAGCGTCATAGACGTTCAACTAAATGAGGGTGGAACAGATGGCAGACGAGACTAAAAAAGTAGTATTAGACTATCAGGCAAATGTAAGTAGCTTGTTAAGATCATTATCTAGTGTAGAGAAGGCCAACCAACGTATGACTAATACGATGGGAAAGAATGCTGTCAAGGCAGAAAAATTGCTTGGTAATATGGGTTCGTCTATAAAAAATACTGCACCTGTTTATGACAAGGTGTCTGGAAAAGTAACTAAACTAGGTTCGTCTGTTGCAACAGCTTCTACAAAAATAAAAACAGCAAACGGAATTGTTGGAACATATACTGAAAACATTAAAAGAATGTCTGATGGAACACAAAGAGTTTCAGGCTCATTTAAACAAGCTACTACCGCTACTGAAGGATTTGTAGCAGGGATTGGAAGATTGCTTAAACGTGCTGTAGGTACAGTATTGGTTTGGACTGCTTTAAGAACAGGAATGCAATTATTTAACCGAGCCATGAAATCAAGTGTTAAATTTTTAATTGAATGGGAATATCAGTTAGCGCAGGTTGCTATTGTAGGAAATACAACAACAGAACAATTGTCTGCCCTTTCTGGCGCATTGATTCAAGTCGGTAAAGATTTTGGTGTATCATATAAAGATTTAGGTGAAGCATCTAAGTTATGGAGACAACAGGGCCGAGCAATGGAAGAAATTATTCCGTTGATGAGAACCACTGCTAAATTATCTTTGTTAACTGGTCAGACAACATCTGAATCAGTTGAAAATTTAACTGCTGTTTTAAAAGCATATCGTATTGAGGCAAAAGACTCAATTAATATTATTGACTCAATGACAAATGTTATGCTTTGTTTTGATTCAGAAACAGAACTTTTAACAGATTCTGGATGGAAAAAGCACAATGAAATATCTTATGATAATAAGGTGTTAAGTTTAAATTTAGAATCAAATAAAGCAACATACGAAGAGATAGATAATATTTTTAAAGATGAACATTATTTTGGACCAATGATAAGTTATGACCATAACATAAATTTTATGGTTACACCGAGTCATAAATTTCCAATGGCTAGTAATAATTCAATGTTTTATAAAACTAAAAAATATGAATTGCGAGATATTAAGCATGCTGTTAATAATTTTAATATACCATCTTCGTGTACATGCATAGGAGAAGATTTAGAATATTATACGATACCTAGTTATAAACAGCGCTGGATTAATCCACGAAACAAAAAAACCTATTTTAAGAATTGGGCTGAACTTTCATATAAAACAACCGATTTAGTTGAATTTATGGGATGGTTTGTTAGCGAAGGCTCATTTATTGGAAGAACAATTTGTATTTCTCAGCATGAGTCGGTGCATCCTGAAGAAGTTGCACAAATAAAACATTTGTTGAAAAGAATGAATTTGGATTATAGATATAACGGAAAAGATTTTTGTATTCGTGGAAGGTTAAGGCAGTTTAAGATTTGGTTAAAAAAAGAATCTTATGTTCCTAACGCAAGAAAGCACTGTTATACAAAAAGAATACCTGATTTTATTAAGGGGTTGTCTAAAAAATATTTACAACTTTTTTTGGATTCTTATATCAAGGGTGATGGTTATGAACATCCAGATCATTCTCCTGTAGGATACACATGCTCTAAGACATTAAAAGATGATTTAATGGAAATAGCGGTTAAAATCGGTACGACACCATCATGTAAAAAATATAATAATGTTTATAGAATCATTTTTAGTTCTAAAACACATCACGTATTAAGAAAAAAAGAATTTGTAAATAGTTTTTATAAAGGATTAATTTGGTCTGTTGAAACAAACCCAAATCATACCATATATGCTAGACGAAACGGAACATGCTATTGGTCCGGTAACTCGCATGCTATTACAGCCGGAGATTTATCTTCTGCATATAAACAAGTTGCTTCAACAGCTAGTTCATTGGGTGTATCATTTTCAGAATTATCTGGCTATATTACTGCTATTAAGGCTGTAACAAGAGACTCTGGTAGTAAGATTGGGCTGTCTTTAAGAACAATGTTTTCACGTATTACAACAAGTTCAGCAGAGGCTATTCAGAAAATATCAAGTGTACCATTATATCTTAATAATATGGGCCAGGCAACATATGCAGTAACACCAACAATGCGAGCTTTAGGTTCTATTATATCAGAACTTTCACTTAAATTTGGGAGTTTAGGAACAGCACAAAAATCACAATTAGCTTCGTTAATTGGTGGTGTTAGAAGACAAAACCAAGTATTTGCTTTATTTGATAATTTCACAGAATCTGTTGAAGCTCAAACAGATGCTTTATTCGGATTAGGAAAGTCATCAGATGCTATTAATATTTTAACAGATACAGCTAAAGTTGGAATAGATAAACTAAAAAATTCTTGGTATAGTTTTGTTGAATCAATTGGAAATTCAGATGCTATTAAGAGTTTTATTAATGCATTAGCCGGTGCAATTAATGGATTAGACAAAGCATTGGCCCCAAATAAAGCTAGATATAAGGCTTCATTAGATTTATTAAATGACCAAAATGACGCATATGCACGACAAATTCAATTAGCAGATGGTGTAGGACAAGTGTTAGTTAAAGTTCAACAAGCGAAAGAACAATCTACTCGCTTAAGCAAAGAGCAGAATGCCATTTTAACTGAACAGGTTAAAATAATGACAGACGGTGTTAATCAAGCATTGAGGGCAGAAGGAATAAGTACAACTATTGCAGAAGGTTTAGGACTTGATGATGTAATAACATCTCTTGAAGAATTAGATAATAAAATGCGAGATTTAAAAGTTGACGCTCTTGTTGGTCAAGAAATTAAAAAAATAAATACTGAGCTTCTTTCAGCAGGTCAATCTATTAGTGCATTTAAAAAAGATTTTGATGCTGTAGCTAAAACAGGTCTTAGAACTAAAAAAATAGAAGGGTTAAAAGAATCAATTGATTCTTTAAAAAAAATAGCAAAGGGGATTAAATTATCAGATGATGAAGCAAATAATCTTGTTTCGACATACAAAAAATTAAATAAATATAATGTTTTCTTTGGAAAACTTGTAAATAAAACAGGTGAAGATATAGCAAAACAAGAAATATTACTTGAAGGTTTAGTAGAGGGATATATTGATGGAAATACTGCTCTTTCTGATAGAGATAAAATAAAAGCTGATATTCTTCAAAAAATAGAGGATGAAGTAAAATCTGAAGAAAATCTAGCAATAATTAAAGACAAACAAGATACTATTAATAAAGCTATTCTTGCAGATCAATTAGAAAGATTAAAAAACGCAGGTGTGTTAAATTCAGAAATTTTAATTCAGAAGAAAGCACTTCAAGAACAACTTGGTATTGAAGAATCTCTTGCATCTAAAATAAATGATCAATTATCATTAGAAAGAGAATTAACTAAAGAAAAAAGATTACAGGGTGGATTAGACAGTGAATCGGTTAAAGTGTTTGAGGTTGCAAAAGAATATGGTAACAAGGTTGCTAAACAAATCAACGATGTTTTATCTGGTAAAATTTCGTTTGATGATTTTGAGAAAAAAGGTGGAAAAGCCCTTGAGGTGTTTAAAAAAGATTTTTCAACTAAATATACACAACAGCAAGCACAACAATTTTATAGTGGAAAAAGTGTAGCAAATCAAAAAAACATAGGGAGTGGAGAAAATTTTGATATTGGAGAAAAAAATAGAGAAAAAGTAAAGCGTGGACAAGAAGATTCGTTGTCTGATTATGACAAATATTGGACAGCTAGATTAGATAAAAGAAAAATAGCTGATAAAGCAATGTTAAATCAAGCACGATTGTTTAAACAAGAAAATGCTAGGATTAGAATCCAAGAAAATAGAAATGCAACGCCACAGGCATCGGCTATACCCGGAGTACCATTAGGACAACAAACACCGATACCGGGATTGCAACCACAAACTGTTATACCAGCACAAAAACCACAAACACAAATAAATGCTCCTGTAAAGGTCGATATTAATACAGTTTTTAATGTAAATGATGCATCAGAAATAGAAAGAGCTGTTATGAAAGAATGGTCAAGACAAGCTCAAGTTGTTGGATCGGCTGTATATAAAGGATTAACAAATTTTAATTTTGGTAAACAAGTTATTAATAATTAAAGGAGAATTAAGATGAGTACATTTGTCCCAAAATTTAAACTATATGCTTCAGACGGTGTTACATTAGTATATGAGTTTGAGCATGTTACTGATACAAACTGGCCTGTAGATAATCCATCATTTATTGAGTATACAAATACGAGATCATCTGGTGCAATTACAATTCCTGAAGGCGATAAGCCATACGATATATATTTCACTGGTATTTTACTTGGAGACGATTATACAGCTTTAACAGCATTAATATTTGATTTAAAAGATAAAATTGTTCCAAACACAAAATATGTTTTAAAATTAGATAAATCAAATTCAACTGTTGATAGTATTAAAGTAATGAGAAAAAAAACTATCAAATTAGATAAAAGTAAAAGAATAAATAATCAAAAATATACAATTACATTACGCTGTTTGGCGTGGGCATAATTAAAGGAGAGTAAAAATGGCTTTAACTATTCATGTAAATCATTCTAGTTCAGATTTACCATTAAACACAAGTGGTGTTGACTGGATTGAAGTAGACACAGATAACGATGGAATTATTTTTTCAAATGGATCAGACACTATCGCAGATGGTGAAGCTAGTCCAGGAGAAAGCGCATTGAATGGGGCCGGTGTTGTTCTCGATGGAACAGAACAGGTGTTCCCTCATTATTTCTTAAACGATGCTTCGGTTGCATTGCTTAAAGAAATCTTTTTAATGGGCGATGGCAACCATAGATATGTTGTTGCTTGTGAATTTGATGCTGTCACTGTTTCTGAACCAATGTTACAACTTTGGGATGATACAGCAATGAATACGGTTGCTTCAACTGTATTGGGTGGTGATACACCAAACGATTCTTGGATAAGAGGAATAACAACAACAGATGCATTACCTGGTGTTGGATGGACAGGAAGTCCATTAGCTGGTTCTGCTGATGGTAATTTTTTACTCTTAAACAATGGAGATGGTGCTTTAACAGGTGCTGAAACACTTTATTTTCAATTAAAATGTGTAATTCCAGCAACACAGGTAGATGGTGGTGCATCAGTACCAATCATGGTTGTTAAATGGACATCAGTTTAATAAAGGAAACTTATGAATATTCGAGATTATAATTTTGATACTACTCAAGTAACAGCAATGGCCATTGATACATTCAATGGTAATAAGCTTTGGATCGCATTCGCTAAAAATAGCGATAATGAGTGTGTTGTACAGAAGGTATCTGCAAACGATTTAACACAAGTTGATTTTGAGTTTGTATTACCGGTTGATGAAATTTTAGATATTGATAAGTTTGATAGTGACACTATTTATTTTTTGGTTGATGATGCAACAGCGTTGTTTTATAAAACTGATCCACAACAACCAACAGTGCCAGCCCCTGAAGCGGTTAATCATACAGCAATATTACTTCATTCACCTATTTTAATGGAAAGTGATGGAACATATACATATATATTATTTCCGGGAAGTGATACACTCGATGCTCAAATAGTTAAATATAATGATACTGTTTATGTCGAGACTATACCGTTAACAGGAGTGCATAATGCTATTGGGATGACAATAGATGGTACAGATATTTGGGTTGTAACAAGCGAATCTCCATCTAACTTAGTGAGAGTTTATGAATTAAGTGGTGGAATATATACATATACAGTAACGAGTTTATCAGTTTAATTAAACAAAAAATGGAGGAAGTAAAATGAGAGCAGGTACATTTAAATTAGGGTATAATATCGAGTTGATTACAACAGATCATTATACAGGTGAAGTTATTGATCGCAGTGAAATCAATAATCTTATTGTGAACACTGGGCTTGAAGCTATTGTAAAACTTCTTAATGGTGTTAGTTCAACATACATGAGAGCAATCGCTATTGGTACAAGTAGCACAGCAGTAGCATCAGCACAAACAGCATTGATAACAGAGGTTGATAGAGCATTAGCTACATTGACTTATGAATCTGATTACAAAGCTAAATTTTCAAAAACATTTACTTTTGCCTCTGGTGTATCTTACACTATTACAGAAGTTGCTGTTCTTGATAATGTAACATCAGGTGGAGTAATGCTTAATAGGGCATTAGATGCAGGTAAAGCAGTAGATTCAGATACAGATTTAACAGTAAACGTAACAATAACCGCAAGTGTTGTTGTTTAATCTATTTATAAGGAAATAATATGTCAGTAAGTCTAGGAACATTAACAACCACAGGTAATATAGAAAGAGCCACAGAAAGAAAAATTGTGAAGGCTTCTAACGGTACTCTTTTGTTATTTGCTAATGATGGTGGTAATTTAGTCTATAAAAAATCAACTGATGATGGTGATAATTGGGATGCCGGTTGGACAACCGTATATTCTGGTTATACCAACATGTATAGTTTTGATGTGATGATCCATACTAATGATGATATTAGTATAGCACATGACGGATTTAGTGGTAACACTAGATGGTTTTATCAAAGATTAACATACATTAGTGGAACTACTTGGACTACTGAAACAGAAGTGTTAGGTAATTCTGCTGTTTCAGTAAACACTATTAAGCTTAGTGAACGTGCAAACGGTGATTTATGGGTTGCATATAATCCAGGCTATACTATTCGAGTTTCTACAGATAATGGAGCATCTTGGGCTGGTAATATTACGAGTCCAATAGGATCATCTGAAGTAATATGGTCGATGATACCACACGGTAATGATATGTGGTATTTTATGTTTAAGAATGGATATTATGGATATTATGTATACACAACAGGGTGGTCAGGACTTACTGTTGTTTCTGGTTCTGGTAATACCAATCAAAAAGATGGTACTTGTGTTCTTAAAATAGCTGATGATAATATTTGGGTGGCAACAAGTACAGCTAGTGGAATTAAAGTTAATAATTGGAATGGTGCAACGTGGAGTGATGAGGTAATAACAAACAATGCCGGAGATGATTGGGGAGCATTAAGTAACGTGGACGGAAATCCGTGTTTAGTTTGGAGAGATGACACAGGTGGTCAAGAAGATATCTCTTACAGACTTTACAATGGTTCTTCATGGGATGCTCAAGTTGATGTAACAGATTCAGCAGAAGGGGATTCATGGTTATCTTGTGCAGACAATGATTCTGGTTCATTATACTTTACATGGTTGGCTGGTGATAGTGATCCAAGAACTGTTACATTTGATAAGGTTGCAATTGTAAATGCGATGGAAACAATAACTATTGAAGAATCTCTTGGTTTAGAAGACGATGTTACTCTTAATATTCCTATTGAAAATATATCAATAGAAGAATTATTAGGATTATATGAAGAAACTCGTCTTGCTAAGGAAATTATTCCATCTGAAACATTGGGGTTATCAGATACTGTAGAATTAAATATTCCAGTAGAAAATATAACTATAAATGAATCTCTTGGATTAGGCGATATTGCTAGACTTCCTTTTACTAGAACAATAGAATTAGCAGAATCATTGGGTATCACTGAGGAAATTGTAATAGGAATATCAGAAACAGTTAATGCTTCCTCAAGAATAATTTCTTTTAATCCTTTATTAATTATCACAGATACAAACCCTGCTGTATTGATAGAAGTTAATATTGATACTCCATCAACACCTCAATGGACAACGTATGATTTAAACGTTTCTGGTGAAACAGTAAGAAATGCGACTGACATTACATACAATACTACAAACGGTTTTATTTATATCACTTGTGCTACTGGACAATTAATGAAAGTAGACGCAACCGATTTTTATGCACGAACACAAATTGATTTAGGAACAACAAATGGTTTAACTCATGCAGAAAATCTAGCTACTGGTCTTATTACATATTCTAGTACAGATAAATCTACTGGTCAAATAATGGTTCTTGATGAATCAGAAATTGATTCTGTTAATTTAGATATTAGATATGCAATGCAACACACAGATAAAATCCCATTACAGATAAATACAGTTTTAGCCTCTGTGTTGGATTTAGATATAAGAGTTCTTGCTGTTGAGACTGCAAGTATTGGTGTTGATATTAGATTTTTAAAATATGATTATTCTGTTGTTTCTGATTCCCCAATAGATTATACAGATTGGATTGTTAAAATAAACGGTGTTGACATGGTTCCTTTGAAAGATGTTGATATGAAATCTATTGTTGTTAATATTACATCTGCTACTAAAAGTTCTGCATCATTTTTATTACACAGAGAACATGATAAATTAAATTATACGAATGCAGGGGCAGGATCAATTATAACAAGCAACAATTCTGTTGCAATTTATATAGATGGAAATTTAGTTTTTAATGGTAAAGTTTCTAACATAGATACAGCAAGTGAAACTGAATCTGTTATTGTTACCGCACAAGCAGATATACCAACAACAAAGAAAAATTCAATAAGTTTACCTTTACCATCTGTTAATGAACAATTAAATCTTTACCATTGCTTAGTTGATAATGTATCAATAGATAATCCATACATTGCTACGGATGAAGAAAATCCAGAATACTATAAGGGAATTAAATATGATAAAGGAATAATGACTAAGCAGAAGGTTAGTAGATACAGCACTATGTACAGTGTGTTAAGTGAAATAAATGCTGGAACATTTTCTCCTAAACAGAATTGGTCATATTTTTGGAAAGCTTCAATAAAGTATTTAGCTTCTAGTAGTTCATTTGGTTCAACGTCTACAACTAACAGTAGATACATTGGCCCTAGTTTATCGCCAATATCTTCTGATGTCATTGAATTAGTAAGCGTAGGACATTACCATCAAAGAATTTATGATGACATTGTATCAAACTTAGGGTATGGTTACATCGGCTCTGCTCCATATTTAGAAATCAGTGGACCAAACGGAGTGTTACAGGTTACCACTAGATGGGAAGATAAAGCTGATGGTTTGTATAATGTTGATGATCCTAGTTTTGATAATAGAAATTTGTTATACCATATTGCGCAATTAGAATATGAAAAATTGCAAAATATTAACGGTGGTATTCTTCCTATCACAAGCACAGAAATTCATTTATCGTTAAATGGTTATTTTTACTACGATGTTAATTTGTTGTCAAGAATAAATTTAACGAACACAACAACAGCAAATATTTATAATGGAATAAATGGGTTCCCTGTTGCAGTTAAAGGTATTAGATTATCATCAAGTGACATGAAAGCTGTTCTAACTTGTGACAATCAAAAATCACAAGAAGAATTAGATGAAATAGATGCTAGATATCCATCAGATGATAGTGGTCAAAGAGATGGTGTTACTAGAAAACAATATAGTAAATGGGATATTTTAAGTAGGAGTTATGTGTCATGAGTTTCCTGAATAAACATAATAAAGCAAAATATATTGAACTTGAAAATAATAAATTACTTTATAGTATTCCTAAGATAGAGGATACAAGTTTAATCAGGAAACCCGGCCATTATTTTAATTATGGATGGAGAACTTATAATTTAATAAGTAAAAAAAGTTTAACTTTTGGTAGAGGGTACACAAAAAACACAGCATCATTTGTTTTTGATATGGATGAAAAATTTATACCATTTACAAAATTGATTCCTAAATTAGAATCAAACAATTCTAGTAATATTTCTTTTTTAATAAGTCATAGTTGGAATCAATTATCTGGTGGAAAGATTAAATTGATAGTCACATACACATATTCTACTGATTATCAGATAGACGATGCTTTTCCTTTTACTGGATATCTTACATTGGATTTAGCAGTTAAAAATTTCGTATTACCTAAAATAGCACATGGACCACAATTATGAAATCATCTAATGAAAATATCAAAAAATCAAATGAAAACACCCAAGAGATTTCTGTCAAAGTAAATAATAAAACCTTTCAGAATACTGATATGGATGATACTGCAAATGCAATGATAATTGCTGATAGCGGTAAAGAGAAATTTGATACGCATAGCACTTGGGAAAGTGCAAAAAATGAAGATCTTTTTACTCATGTTACTGGAAAATTTAATATTACTTTTCCATCTGGTACAGTACAAGAAAAAGATTTAAAAAAACTAAGTTATACTCTTAAAATAGACCCAGGTAGTGGGTTAGAAACAGTTAATGTAGCACCTTTTCAAGCATGGAGATGGATAGGGGTTGGTGGTGGCAACTATGCTGAAGTTACAGATGATTCATCTGGTGGAGGTACTTTATTTAAAGGTTCTATTAATGATATGGGTAATGCTGAAATTGCTAATCCTGGACACGGTTATTATTTTGAACAATCACCAGAAGACATAGAAATTACAGAAGAAACAGAAACAATCACAACAAGAGATTATGGTGGATATGTTGTTGGGTATGAAAATGTTGTTGTTGATTTAGTGTGGTGGGCTTCTTATGGCGATTACAGATGGTCTTTTGTCAGTGCTGATTATAGATATGGAAGTGTTTCAGGACAAAGAAAAATAACAACTTATTTTAGAAATATAACCGCTTGTAGTTATGAGTTTATTGAAGGGTATGGATACCAAATAATTCAAGATCAGAAACCCGGACAACAGGTAGCAAGTTATAAAGACCCGGCTGATTCTTATGGCTCTCAGGGTTCTGGGCTTCCTAATACATATGAAGCGCAGTTTTCTTTTTTCTCAGGATATTTTCCATACAGCATTGCTGTTGTTACAGAAGGAAGTAATTATACATATGAAGCAGAATGGGGTGATTTTCATTGGAGTGATCCAAATCCTGATCCTGAAAATGAAAGAATTCTAAGTGGGCCAATACCATTTTTTGATGAAGCGTTAACAATGCCTATTCTTTTTAATGGCAATGGGTCAATACAACCACCGGTTGCTTTCGATCCTGGTCTTGGTTCCTTTAGTGCGGATACTGATCCAAATGGAGCCGGTAAATCTGCACAAGATCATTATGATGACATAGTAACTGATATGCCAACATTTGATAATCCTATAACTATAAAACAAGGCAATAATGAAATTGAAAGAAAAAAAATGATAAATTATTTGGTCAAAAGCCAACACTCATCTTGTTTTATAAAAAAGACAGGTAAAGATGAATATAATATGGTTATTGATTTTGAGATATTTTTTTCGTCACGGAATGGAAGAAGGATTATAATAGAAAGAGAATCAACTACAACAACATATACTGGATCAGAAGCTTTTACATCGCCTTTAATATTAGCAAACGCTGATCGCTTTATCGCATCAGATAACCATGCTTACGTTCAAGCTGAAATTTTATATCACGATACAAAAGATTTAAAATCATTGGAGCCTTATGCTTAAATCATCAGATAAAAATAAACTCACAAAAATGATTGTTGAGATAGAGAAAAATAAAAGTAATGCATTGGTAACTGATAACGCAAATAAAGAAATAAATACTAAAGTTAAAAAATATGTTATCGGTAACGATGCACTTTTACAACAACATTGGGATTCTTCATATCAAACATTAAAATCACATGATTACGATGTACTTGAAGATAAATCGTGGACCGGTGTACAGTATACGACTTGGCGTGTTCCTATGGGTTCTATTCCTGAAAAACTTATTCCTTTTTTAAAAATTGATTTTATTACCAATTGTAGTGTTAGTGTGACCCCTGTTTTTTCATATTTTTTTACTGGTAGTGGAACCGGTATGTATTTAAATGCTGGTTTATATTATGAAGGTAATTCTTCTTTAGCTAAGAAAAGTCTTCTTAAAGCAAAACTGATGTTAGCATGGGATTCAATACCATTAAAAATAACAACGTCGGGGTCATCATCTGTAAATAGCAGGGATTTGAATGATGAATATGACAAGGCCCATCCATATGTAGAAGGACAACCAGTGGCTGGTTTTAATTTTGATCTTGATTTTAATTATATTGATTTAGATTTCGAGATGTTTTTTGATTATGCAAAATTTGACTGGCTAGTGTTAGATTGGATGGAATTTAATTATTTAAATTTGGATTTTGATATGGACTTCCATTATCTTGACTTAGATTTTGATATGGATTTTAACTACGCTGTTTTTGATTATGTTGATTTAGGTATTGATACCGATTGGGGAATTGGCGATCCATTTTTAGGCCTTCCTTAATCAACTTCTTCCCTAGTATAAATTTTAGCTTGACCGCCAATTCCCTTTTTCCACAACAATGGATTAATGGGCTTGTTTTCGTATTCAAACCCTAACTTCCTTTCTTGCTGTGCTAACTCACCTGTTTTTAGATCAAGTGATATAATGGCCACACTACCAAAAGACTGGCCCATAAGAATAACCTTTGCTACTTTATTCAATTTAATATTGACTCCGGTAACATTTTCTTTTATACGGATATACTTTTCAAACCCTTCAAACACAATGCACTTGGTTGGTGAAATTTTATACTCCATACGGTCAATTGGTTCAGGAAAATCATTCCATTCATACATGCTTTCTTTGCAAACTGATCCATTAACAATCATTGATAACATTATTTATCTCCTAGTTCTTTTCTTCCTTTATATTTCCTTTTTTTGTTTAAAATGGGCTGATTTGAAAGCCACTCTGTATACTCGGTGATAATTTTATAACCATATTTTTTAACAATAAAGTCAACCAATCTACAATGAAAGGCGACATGTTCTTTTTGTGAACTAAACAACATTAAATTCTCAATTTTATTATTACTTCTGTCGCTATCAATATGATGAACAATCTCTGATTTTAGCAATCTTCTTTGTAAATGTTCAGCCATAACAAACCTATGTTCTCTTATATAACCTATCTTATTACAATCTAAATTATTAGGCCTATAGATGAATATATATCCATGCCCGTCTTTGGTTTTAGTATTTTTATTTCTAAAAATTCTTCCTAAGTGATTTTTCCTCATTTTATTTTTAGTTTCCACAGAATGATGTTTTCCTTTAAACCCATTTTTAAATTTAGCCTGATATCTGTTTTGACATAGCCGTGAACAGTAAACTTTTCGTGTTGTTAATATCTTTGAGCATAGTTTGCATTTAGTCATTATTAAGCCTCAAATGTGGTATAAAGAAAAGACATAGCATTGTAAATACTGCTGAAATTATAACCAAACAATTATAGCCAATTGCATCGAATAGCAAACCTCCAATAAATCCGCTTCCCATTGATCCTAAGTTCAGCACAGAGCATATGCCAGCAAAAACAAGAGCCTCATAGCCTTTTGGCGTAAGTTTAGCAACATATGCTAGTATAACAAGGTGTGAAATGGCCCCTACAGTACCAAGAACGACATTGTAGCCCAATAACCACCATTGGTTCGGTATATGTAGATACCACAGCGTAGAGAAGGCCCCAAAGGCAACTGAGAAGTATAATAATTTCTCTAAATTGTACTTGTGGAACTTAAAGAAATACAGCGCATAGCCTATCATTCCGAATACAGTTCCAACTGATCCCAAGAATCCTATCATCATTTTATCCATATGTAATACTTCCCTCATTTGGACCATTAAAGGTGTACCAAGAGAAGGTGTAGCGAAATAACAGAATAAGAACGCCATCGGAATAGCTAATTCCTTATTAAATAACACCTGTGCAAATTTTTTAAATTGTTTTTTATTTAATTTTTTAGGTTTTACCTTTGGTTCATTGTGCTTTTTCCATATAAAATAGATCATTATTGCCGGTGATATTGCGCAAATTAAATGAGCCAGCCTATAATCGTAATATTTTGCAATCCATGCACCGCCTAGAGCTGTTATAAGACCTGCTACGGACAAAGAAAACCAGGATAAAGCCTGTAATTTTCCCTGCAATTTATATTTCTTTTCAAGAACACACACGAAGCCATCCCCTGCTACGTCATTAAATGCAAAGCAGTAGCTAAAAAGAACTCCTGAAGCAATCAATGTCCAATAATTTAATCCAAATATCCATACCATAAGACTTAACATTACAATGATAGCATAATTAAGCATCAACCAATGCTTTGTTTTTCTTTGACCTAAAGGAAATGAATCAACAATAACACCCCATATTGGTTTTATTGTCCAACAAAGAGTTGTTATCATACCAATTATTGATATTCTTAAAACAGAAAGACCCCATGTTTCTCGCATGAGGTAATATAAAGAGGCCGACTTAATTCCAAATATTCCTTGATTAAAGTAAATAAATGAAAATAGTATATATAAACTAATTGGTATTTTTGATTTATTTTTCATATTATCTTTGATCTCTGTCAATATATGCCATTAATTCTGAATTATATGTACAACCTGCGCTTTTTCGAAGTTCTTCACCAATTGCTATAGCTTTTTTCATTGCATCTTTTTGTTCCATTGTACGTTTAAATTGCCACTGATAAATACCCTTTAAGTTAATAATAATCAATAGAATGGATAACCAAAACAAAGGATGATTTCCTAAGTAAATAGATTGCCATGCATACAATAGATTAGCGATTGAGTTTGCATAAAATCCAGACACATTTTTATTTCCGATAATCCATACACCATATACAAAAAGTATAGTCCCGGCCCATCCTAAAATCATAATAATTTCCATTTAAAGCCTCCGCTAGTTTTTTGTCTTCCGCATATCGTATTGGATATGTTGTTAACATGAAGACATTCTTTTGCCGATTTAATACTATCCCATTCTTTAATAAGAATTCCGCTTATGTCAAATTGTCCTACCCTTTTGTTCCTGTCTTTTACTGTATTTTCTGCAAATTCCATATATTGACAGTTATCGAAAGTATAATTTCCATCGTTGTCTTCCCGATCAATACTTGGCTTCTCCATTAAATATGCTTTATCTCGAAACCAAAGTTCTTTAATTTCTTCTTTTGTAATAAGACATTTAATTCCCCGACCACCATATCTCGGATATCTTTCACAGTTTGGGTTTGTGCATCTTTGTTTAATACTTTCAAGCGTTCTACAGTATGGATACTTCTTCCTATATAATTGTCGAGTTTTATTATCACTTTCTCTTGTCATTAACCATTCCCTGTTATTACAGCATTAAAAATCATATCTGGTATAATTGGAATCACATCGCCTTGTTTTACTGTTCCCTTTGTGTCCATTAATCCGTCTGAGTATGTAATCTTATAATTCGCATCTTTATTTTTATCTCCTAATGCAAACTTCACAATATCATCGTAGCTGATTATATCGTACTTAAACAAATAACCTTCGCCATTGATTGTTACTTTTGTCATTTTGAACACTCCTTAAATATTTTATTTAAGTTCACCCTTTTCAATCATGTC